>Ga0209088_10001180_pt1 | contig 17053 bp, 26 predicted proteins | sample S_140625_EF_Meta_FD_187324 | JGI IMG/M metagenome (GOLD analysis project Ga0209088, IMG submission 187324) | Freshwater microbial communities from Lake Simoncouche, Canada to study carbon cycling - S_140625_EF_MetaG (SPAdes) (version 2) | ecosystem: Environmental > Aquatic > Freshwater > Lake ... | reverse complement strand
GGTATTGGTTCACAGGCAACTGCAAACCACATGTGGTTCTTGAATACAAACTACATTTACTTCCGTCCACACGCAGACCGCAACTTTGCTCCTATCGGTGGCGAACGTCAATCTGTAAACCAAGACGCTGTAGTGAAATTGATTGGCTGGGCTGGTAACATGACAAGCTCTGGTCCTCAATTCTCTGGCGTTCTAACTGCTTAAGGAGATATAACATGGCATATTCAGTAACCCCTATCTCTGGCGTAGACCTTACTTCTGCAACATCAACTAACCTAGCTCAAGACGGCACAACATTAATCCCTACATTTGGTCCATTGGGTAATGAAGTGTTCGGTTCAGACGGCTTGCGTTATGTTTTTGCTAAAGCTGGTAATGCGTTTACTGCTGGTGAAACATCTTGCTCAATCAACACGACTACATTTGTAGCAACTTCAACAGGTGGCGCTTATATCGCTCCTGCTGTAGCTCTTGCTTCAGGTGAGTACGGTTGGTTCGGTAAAGCTTCAGTTTAATCTGATTGATTCTCACCTCTTTCGGGAGGTGGGTTTCTAGGTAGTTTTCATTCCGAGAGCTATCTACAAACCCCAAACCACTTTGGAGATTCTAATGTATCAAACTGATTTAAATAACCCAGATTCACGATTAAATGTGAAGTTTTATCAACGTGCAATTCAAAACGAATTCAAAACAGCTTTAGAAGGTCGCCCTATCATGGAAATGCGTGACTTCATTATTATTGAAGTTCCAGGCGATAACTTAACTGTAATTGACACCTTTGCTGCTGATGAACACAAACAACGCTTTCCTACACAATGGGCAAGATACCAAAATGAAAAGACTGATGGCGATATTGAAGGCACATTACTTCATGATTGGCCTGTCTTAAATGCAGCGATTGCTGCTGAATTAAAACACTTTAAATTTTACACAGTAGAACAGGTAGCAGCCGCTTCTGATGCTCAATTAAATACATTGGGTATGTCAGCAGGTATGTCACCTCTTGCTCTACGTGACAAAGCAAAAGCTTACTTGGGAAGCGCAAAAGACACAGCATTGGTACAACAACAAGCTGATGAATTATCTAAACGAGATGCAATTATTGCTCGTATGGAAGCGCAAATTGCCGAGTTAGCTCAACAAGCAAATAAACCTAAAGCTATGCCTAAAAAGGCTAAGGCTGAGGAAACTATCGAGGAATAAACAATGGCTTCAACGCTTCTCCAATTAGTTCAACAAGCAGCAGTAGAGATGGGCTTGGCGATACCTAACACGGTCGCTGGCAATACTGCGTATGATGTTACACAGATGTATTATCTTATTAATGCAGCAGGTAATGAATTAGCACGTGAATATCCTTGGGAAGCGTTGAATACTGAATACGATTGGTACTCACAATACACACAATCTGACGGTGCTATTGTAGCCGGCAGTTCAGTTATTACAGGCGTTGACCCTGCAACAGTTACATTCCTAAACGCTAATGGCGCATCTAATTTTCAGGTGCAAGGCTTAGGCGTTATTCAAAGCACACAGGTTGTATCAGCACTAGGCACTACAGTTACTATCAACAGCGCAGCTACAGGTGACGGTGACGGTGAATATACCTTTGGTCAAGTGATGTACACATTGCCTTCAGGCTTTGACAGAATTACAGACAGAACACAATACGACAAATCTAAACGCTGGGAAATGCTTGGCCCTGAAACGCCACAGCAATGGCAATGGCTCAAGTCTAGCTACATCTCAACAGGCCCACGTATTCGTTGGCGTATTATGGGGCAGAAGTTTCAAATCTGGCCTCTTACATCTACAAACGAATATTTAAGCTTTGAGTATATCTCATCTAATTGGGCATTATCTTCATCAGGCGCAGGTCAAACACAATTCCTAGCTGATAGCGATACGTGTATCTATCCTGACCGTTTAATCGTGTTAGCATTGAAAAAGAAATACTTTGAAGTGAAGGGCTTTGATACATCAGCCTTCCAACGTGATTATGATATGCAACTTAACATTGCTAAAGCTAACGACCAAGGCTCACAAACACTATCACTTGCACCAAGAACAGCCAACGTATTAATTGGTTGGGAAAATATACCGGATGCCAATTATGGAGCATAATCATGGCAAGAGCTAAAAGAGCTGTATCACAGCCAACATCATTGCCAGCGCCTGTAGGTGGATGGAACGCTAGAGATTCTCTGACTGCTATGCAACCTACTGAAGCAGTTATTCTAGAAAATTGGTTTCCGTCACCAACGGAATGTACATTGCGTAACGGCTATGCTAAACATGTTACAGGCATCACAGGACAAGTAGAAACACTAATGGCTTACTCAGGTGCTAACGTCAATAAGCTATTTGCTATTGCTGGCACGTCTGTTTACGATGCAACTTCAAGTGGGCCAGTAGGCGCAGCCGTAGTAACAGGATTAACTAACGCACGATGGGGCTATTTAAACATAGCAACGTCTGGTGGCAACTTTTTATCTATGGCTAATGGCGTAGATACCCCAAGACTTTATAATGGCACAGCGTGGTCTACAGCATCGATTACAGGCGTAACTGCGGCTAACCTAAAAGACCCTATTCTTTACGCACAACGTCAATTCTTTATTGAAAAGAATACGCTTAAAGTTTGGTACTTGCCTGTGCAGTCTATTGGTGGTGTAGCTAACGTAGTAGACATTGCTCCATTTATGACTAGAGGCGGTTACATTGTATCTCATGGCAATTGGACAATTGATGCAGGTACAGGCGTAAATGACCATTACGTAATTATTACTAACAAGGGTCAAGTTATCGTCTATCAAGGCACAGACCCTTCAAGTGCAACAACATTTTCAATGGTAGGTGTGTTTGATATTGGTGCGCCAATTGGTGCTAGAAGCATGTACAAATACGCTGGTGATATGCTTATCATTACGCAAGATGGCGTAGTGCCATTGTCAGGCGCTTTGCAATCATCACGTGTGCAACCTAGAGTGGCAATTACAGACAAGATTCAATACGCTATTTCAGAAGCCGTCACCAATTACGCAGGTAACTTTGGTTGGCAAACTATGTACGTTCCTACAATCAATCAATTGTGGCTAAATGTACCTGTGCAAGAAGGTCAGAATCAACAACAATATGTAATGAATACAATTACAGGCGCTTGGTGTAACTACACAGGCTGGTCTGCTAATTGCATGGAAATGTATTTAGATGAACCTTATTTTGGTGGCAATGGTTATGTAGCACGTGCTTATTATGGCGCTATTGACGATGTAAACAACATTACTGCTGTAGGACTTCAAGCATTTAATAACTTTAATAGTGCAGGTACGCTTAAACGCTTCACTATGTCACGCCCTATTTTTAGAACAGACGGACAGCCTGCAATATTTGCTGGTGTCAACATTGATTTTAATACTGACGTTCCTACAACATCACTTACTTTTGCGCCTAGCACCTATGCTAAATGGGATACTGCTATATGGGATGCAGCTTTATGGGGTGGTGGCTTATCAGTTTTGCAAAATTGGCAAGGCTTGAATGGTGTAGGATATTATGGAGCACCTATTGTTAAAACATCATGCTCAGGTATTCAGGTAAGATGGGTATCTACAGATTTAGTTATTGAAGGTGGCGCAATACTTTGATTCTTGTATTTAATCAAAATGACCGTGTTGCCGACTATATTATTAGTAAAGGCGCAGGAACTCATTATCATAACTTTCAATCTATTGGCTTTGAAAAAGATGGCAAGCTAATTGGTGGCGTTGTTTATGATAGCTATGAGGCTGGATATAGATGCGCTATTGCTGCTGCTGGTGAAATAGGTTGGCTGACAAGACGAACACTAGGATATATTTTTGATTATCCATTTAATCAATTAAACGTAAAAGTAATGACAGCAAGTGCTTTTTCACAAAATAAAAAATCTTGCAGAGTTTTAGAAGGAATAGGATTTAAAGAACAAACTCGGATACCTGAGTTTTCAGCTAATGGTGATTTAATCATTTACGTAATGTATCGTAAAGATTGTAAATATTTGAGAGGAAATAAATAATGAGTGGTCTTGTTAGTGCAATTTTTGGTGGGGGCGATGCACCTCCAGCTCCTGATTACGTTGGCGCTGCTCAACAAACGGCGGCAGGAAACTTAGAAGCTGCACGTGCTAATGCTGCTGCTAATCGTGTAAATCAAGTAACACCTTACGGAAATTTAACTTATACCATTAATGGTAAAGATTCTTTTGGCAATGATTTATATACTGCAACACAATCATTAACTCCTGCTCAGCAAGATATTTTAAACAAGCAAACAGGATTAAGTTCTGGCTTATTAAATACAGCGCAACAAGGTTTAGATTATGCTGGCGGCTTATTATCTAAGCCAGGCGTTGACACTTCTAGATTGCCTTCTTACGGCATTAATCCAGGCGAAACATATTCTGACGCTATTATGCGTAGACTTGCACCTCAAATTGCTCAAGAAAATGAAATGTCAGATGCACAATTAGCTAATCAAGGTATTGCACAAGGTACAGAGGCTTATAACAATGCTAAACGTACATTGCAGATGGGTCAAAATGACCGTCAACTTGGTGCTATTACTAGCGGCATGAATGTAGGTTTAGGTGCTAATCAGCAAGCGTTTAACCAAGAAGCATACAATCAAATGCAACCTATTAACGTGATTAATGCTTTACGTACAGGCTCACAAGTACAAAATCCTAATTATGTTAGCGTACCTCAACAAGCTAACGTAGGCGGTGCTGATATTCTTGGCGCTACTAACGCTCAATATACAAATCAATTGGGTGCTTATAATGCTGAACAAGCTGCTAATGCAAATATGCTTGGCGGGTTAATGGGATTAGGTGGTGCAGCAATTACTAGATATTCTGATAGGCGATTAAAAACAAATATTAAAAAGATTGGGAAAATGGCTAATGGCCTTGCTTTGTATGCTTATGATTACATTTGGGGTGAGCATGATATTGGCGTAATGGCTGACGAAGTTGAAAAAGTTATTCCTAAAGCTGTTATTACAATGCCTAATGGCTTTAAGGCCGTTAATTATTCAATGCTAGGAGCTTAACATGGCTATTATGGACTATATGCCTACATTTGGCAGTAATACAGCACCTATGCAAGAAACAGCATTGCCGCAAGATGATACATTAATGCAAATTGATTTAAAGCGTAAACTTGCTTTAGCAGATGCTTTACGTCAACAGCAAATGCCTGAAGGTCAAATGGTGTCAGGTCACTACGTAGCGCCATCATGGACACAATATTTAGCTAACGCTGTAAACAAATACTCTGCTGGGCTTCAAGAAAAAGAAGCACTAGGTAAGTTTGGTGAGTATCAAAAAACTAAACAGCAAAAGCAAGCTGACGCACTTAAACAATTAACAGGCGACCTTACTGGTACAAAAGAAATTAATCAAGGCGCTTATCAAATTCAAGTGCCTAGTGGCAAACCTCCGCAAATAGATAACTTAGGTGGTATGCAACCAATTGAAACAGGCATGAAATCTATTGATGTGCCTATGGCTACAACGACTACACGTGCGCCTACATCGCCTGAACGTTATGCAGCCCTTATGAGATATGGCGCAGCTATTAATGACCCTCGCATGATGCAAGAAGCTATTACAGGTGGCATTGCTCAAGCTAACAAAGCCGAAGAAACTGCTAGTGAGCGTGCTTATCGTGAACAACAAACAAAGAATGACCAAGAGTTCCAACGTGTTCAAATGAAAGACCGTCAAGGCTTTGAGCTTACACAAGGTGAAAAAAACTTTGCTAATCAAATGACATTGCAAAAATCTAGTCAAGGTTTTCAAGCAGGCCAAAATGCGCTTTCACGTCAAAATCAAAATCAAAACGCACCTCTTGTTACAATTATTGGGCAAGATGGTAAGCCAAGACTTGTGCCTCGCAATGAAGCTGTAGGACAACAGCCTTATAATGCAGCTCAAGAAGCTAAAGATGTTGTTAGGGTTCAGCAAAAAGCTCAAAATGAAATATCTGCTCAACAAGTTCTTGACCAAGCTCAGTCATTGTTTAGTCATTCAGGTAGAAAAGCTGGAACAGGAATAAGCAGTTGGATGGGAGCAATACCAGGCACAGATGCAAGAGATTTTTCTGCTAATTTAGCAACATTTAAAGCTCAGACATTTGTACCAATGGTATCAGCACTTAAAGGCATGGGCGCATTATCTGATGCTGAAGGTAAAAAACTTACTGAATCTGTAGGCGCTTTAGACCCTAGTGTAAATGAAGCCGCTTTTGTTAAAAATTTGCAAGCAGCAACAAGAACTTTATATCAAAAAGCCAAATCTGCCGGGTTGAATGTTTCTGAGCCTGAATTTTTAAAACAACCTTCAGCTCCTCAGCAAAATAATGTACGCTCACAAGCTGATGCAATTTTAGGATTATAATATGGCAAATGCAGATGATTACGCACAATGGATTGTAGCAAATCAATCTAAAAAAGGTACGCCTGAATTTAATACAGTTTCTCAAGCCTATCAGCAAGCAAAAGCTGAAGATTTTGGCGCTATTGATTACAATAAACTTTACAAACAAAAAGCTCAAGATGATGCTTTACGTCAACGCTTGCAAGGTCAAAGTTTTTTATCTCGCAATGTTGAAGGCTTTATGACTGCACCATCAAATCTAATTGAAGGTGTAAAACAAGGTGCTTATGAGCTTTTTAATGCTAAAAATCCATTAGATGTATTTACTCGTGGCGTACCTCAACAAGGCTATGATACAACTAAAATACGTCAAAATCGTGTAATTGCTAGTGAAGCTCCTGTAGGCGCTATTGCAGGTAATATTGCTACAGCGCTTCCATTGGCTTTTGCGCCTGGTGGCACTAGAGCTTTAGGCGGCATGGGTTATGGCACGCTATATGGCGCTGCTTTACCTACGCTTGATGGCGAAAGCAGGATGGAAAATGCTATATCAACAGGTTTAATGGGTGGCGTTGTTCCTGCTGTTTCTGGAACTGCAAAAACTGTACAAGCTATTATTGAGCCTTTAACTGAAAGCGGTAAACAACGTATTGTTGGGCGTACGCTTCAATCGGCATCTGGAAAAGAAGCGCCAGAAGTTGCACAGCGATTAAGAATGGCTCAAGAGCTTGTTGCTGGTAGCAAACCTACGGCTGCTGAAGTTGCTGAAAGTGGCGGCATATCAGCATTGCAACGCTCTGCAAAATCAGCTTTTCCATCAGATTATACAACAAGAGAATTAGAGCAAAAAGCAGCTAGAATGGGCGCTTTAGAAAGCATAGCTAAAGATTCAGCAGCATTGGCATCATCTAAAAAAGCTAGAGAAACTGTTACAGAGCCTATGTATAAAGCTTTTAGCGAAACTCACATTATTGGCGGTAATGAATTAAATGATTTGCTAGTAAGAATGAACGCTTCTGGCGCTTTGCAAGAAGCTCAAAAAATTGCAAAAATTCGTGGCACTAAATTTGATATTCCTGTAATTGAAGCGCCTCAATATGGTCAAGTTGCAGAAAATGAAATTCCATCATTAATTAAAACAGTAGAAGCTATGCCTAAAAAAGTAGGTCTTGAAAAAGAACCTATGGGCATTACTGGTTACCTCAAGAAAACTGGTGGCATTAATACTGAACATATTTTAGATGTGACAGGTGAAAAAGTGCCTCGCAAGTCTGGAGCTACAGTAGGTTTGTTTACTAAAAAAGGCCGTGGGTTAGATGATGCTGTTCAAATAGCTGTAGAAGGTGGATATTTGCCACCAACAGCTTTAGATGAAGTTGATGGTGGAGTTGAAACATTAACTAATCTTATTAATGGCGAAATCAATGGCAGCAAAGCATTTCCATTAAATTATAACGCTTTTGAACAATCTCAATTAAAACAATATAATCAAACTCCTCAACAATTTGGTGAATTAATTGGAAAGCTAAACGTAGGTGAAGTTGAAAGGCCAGCTGAAACTGTTGTTGGTAGACGCATTAAAGGCGATGATTTATTAAACCTTAAAAAAGGTATTGATACTCAAATTAAAAATGCACCGCCTGGCAGCCCTTTGCAAGCTGAATTAATGGGCTTGAAAAAAGATTACATGGGATGGCTAGATAACCAAAGCGCTGGATTTTTAGAGGCTAATAATAAATTTGCTGAAATGAGCAAGCCTATCAATCAGATGCAAGTCGGTCAAAATTTGCTTAATAAAATTGAACCTGCTTTAAGTAGTTTTGGTGCTTTAGGGCACGAAACTGCTGCTAGATATGCAAAAGCATTAAGAGATTCATTGCAAACAGTTAAAGAAGCTACAGGGTTTCAGCAACCAATTGAAAAATTAATGACTCCACAACAAATGGAAACATTGACTAATGTTGGTAGAGATTTAGCTAGAAAATCAAATGCAGATGTGCTTGGCAAAGGTGTTGGCTCTAATACTTTTCAAAATTTAGCTATGAATAGTTTAATTAATGAATCAGCAACGCCTAGATTAACAAATGCAACTATTAAGACAATAGATGCTCTTTTAAATAAAGCGCCTTTTGGTGTTAATTTACTTGCACCAAGCAATTTAATGAAAGGTGAAAACCAAGCATTACAGCAAAAACTTGCTGAAGCCTTATTAAATCCACAAGACGCAGCTAGGTTGATGGATTTGGCTAATAAATTGCCGGCAGCTAAAGGTCAAATGCTGAAAAAATTAATTCAAGGTGGAATGTTGTCAGTTCCAGCACAAAATCAAGGAGAGCAATAAATGGCACGTAACGGTTCAGGCACATATAACCTGCCAGCAGGTAATCCTGTAGTCACAGGTACTACCATATCATCAACATGGGCTAACAATACACTAAGCGACATTGCTACTGCTCTTACAGGCTCAATCTCAGCAGATGGTCAAACAACGCCTACAGGTAACTTGCCTATGGGAACTTATGCTCATACAGGCGTAGGTAATGCTAGTGTGCGTACAATGTATGGTTCAGCAGCCCAAGTTCAAGACAACACATTCCAATACTTAACTTCTGTATCTGGAACTAATGTTATTACGGCTACAGCTCCTGTTGGTATGACTGCTTATGCTACAGGTCAACGCTTTACATTTATTGCTGTTGGTGCAAACACAGGGGCTACAACGCTTAATCTAAACTCTATTGGTGCTAAAGCTATTACTAAAAATGGCACAACTCCTTTGATTGCTAGTGACATTGCATCAGGTCAAGCAATTGAAGTGGTTTACGATGGCACACAGTTTCAGTTAATTAACGTATCATCATTGACAGGCGTAAGCTCATTTAGCGCAGGCTCTACAGGCTTAACTCCATCTACAGCAACAACAGGCGCAGTAACGCTTGCAGGCACACTTGCAGTAGCTAACGGTGGTACAAATAACGCTTCGTTAGCAGTAACGGCTGGTGGCACTTTATACACAGATGGCTCAAAAGTTGTAAACGTAGGTGCAGGAACAAGCGGCCAAGTTTTAACATCAAACGGAGCAAGCGCACCAACATGGAATAACGCTAGTGGCACATTAAACAATATTCAATACTTTACTACAGCAGGAACGGCAACATATACTCCAACATCAGGCACTAATTTTGTTATTGTTGAAGTTGTAGGTGCTGGTGGTGGCGGTGGTGGTGCAGGAGTCTCAGCTACTACTTCTGGTGCTGGTGGTGGGGGTGGTGGATTTGCTCGCAAAAAAATTACATCTTCTTTTAGCGGAGTAACTGTTACAGTAGGAGCAGGAGGCACAGCAGGTTCTAGTGGCTCAGGTACAGGTGGAGCTGGTGGTACTTCCTCTTTTGGAGCTTTAGCTAGTGCTACTGGTGGTTCTGGAGGAGTCGGAGGTACAAGTAGGTCGCCATCATCTGCTGGAGGAACTGGCTCTTCAGGAGATTTAAATTTAACTGGTGGTTATGGGTCTTGTGGTGGTAGTGCAGCATATTCTACTGGAGGAAGCTCATTTTATGCAGGTGTAGTTACCACAAATAGAACAGCTAGTTTTGCTGCTGGGCTTGCTGGGTTATCTTATGGCGGTGGAGCAAGTGGGGCAGTATGTGAATCAGCCTCTTCACAGGCTGGTGCTATTGGCGCATCAGGCATTGTTATTGTTTACGAATACAAATAAGGATAAATCATGCAAGCATTAATAGACCCAAGATTTGATAGAGTATGTCAGATTGAGCTTGATGGCCAAACATTTCCAGTAGCAGAACCTTTGTTTTGGACTGCTTGCCCTGATAATTGCACAACAGAGTGGACTTATGTAGACGGTCAATTTGTAGAACCTGCGGTAAACTAACATGACTGACCAAGCCATCATCAACCTTATCATCGGTGCAGTTCTATCTGTTCTAGGCTGGTTTGCTAGACAGTTATGGGATGCCGTTCAAGACCTTAAAAAAGATGTTAAACAAATTGAAGTTGACCTTCCTACACACTATGTGCGTAAAGAGGATTTAGAGAGTAGACTAGACAGAATAGAAGCATCACTTAATCGTATTTTTGAGAAACTAGACCACAAGGCTGACAAATGAGTGACCAAGAAGCGGTAGAATCGTTAATAGAACGCATGGTAGGTCAAACTATTGTTGAAGCAGGTATTGACAATGATGAATTTGTACTGTATATAGAGGATGGCACTAAGATAGTGTTATATTCTGATGAGGATTTAAACCTTTATTATGAGCTACCTGACCAGACCCACTAGGACACATTTCGTATTGCCTGACGTGCAAGCTAAAGACGGCAATGATTTTACATTTCTAACCTGCATCGGCAAATACATTGTCGATAAGAAACCTGATGTAATTATTTGTATTGGCGATTTTGCTGATATGGAGTCTTTAAGCTCTTATGACGTAGGCAAAAAGTCGTTTGAGGGTAGGAGTTACCAAAAAGATATTTGGGCGGCACGTCAAGCTATGGATGCCTTGCTGACCCCTTTATATGAGTATAACGACAAGCGTAGGAAGCTAAAAGAAAAGACTTATCGTCCTCGCATGGTATTAACGCTTGGCAATCACGAAGCACGTATTAATACAGCAATTAACAACGATAGGAAGCTAGATGGCCTTATCTCTACCGATGACCTACCGTATCAAGACTGGGAAGTTTATCCTTTTCTCGAAGTTGTTGTTATTGATGGCATTGCCTATTCTCATTACTTTACTTCTGGCCCCATGGGTCGTCCTGTATGTAGCGCTCAAGCACTCCTTACAAAGAAGCACATGAGTTGTTTTGCTGGGCATCAACAAGGGAGACAGATAGCTTACGGTAATCGTGCAGATGGTCATGAAATGACGGCTATTATTTGTGGTAGCTGTTACGAGCATGATGAAGGGTATCTTGGGCCACAAGGTAACAATGGTCACTTTAGGGGATGCTTCATGTTGTATGACGTGGAAAATGGAAGATTTGATGAGTTGCCATTGACGTTAAAATATCTTAAAAATAAGTATGCTTAGCCCTTCGGGGCTTTTTTTATATGATATTACATCGCATACGCACATTAAACGGCAAGCTAATGATTGATGGCAGACATACTATTGTCAGACGGCTTGATAAACAGGCACGTAAAATTGCACGATTATACAAGTTTCGAGGATACAAAAAATTATGATGAAAATTAAAGTCTGCGAATGTTGCGGAGATATTTACGAGCAAGACGATGCTCTAGAGGATTTGCAAGTTTGTGGGGAATGTAATTTTTATGATGAAACTTTAATTGGAATAATTGATTTAGAGGATGAGAAATGATTAACGAATTTATAGCAACAATATTCCTAGCACGTGACGTAGCACACAGAGAGCATTTACGCACTAAAAGCTACTCACAGCACAAAGCCCTTGGTCACTTTTACGAGGACATTGCAGAGCTTGCAGATAAGCTAACTGAAGCATATCAAGGACGGTACGGCATCATTAAAGACATTCCTATCCTTACAGAAAAAGAGAAGTATAAAGAGCCTATTTATTGCTTTGTTGAGAAGCTATCATACATTGAGAAAAACCGTTACAAATGTATTCCTAAAGAAGATACTGCCTTACAAAATGTGGTCGATGAGGTAGTTGGCGAGTTCTTGTCACTAATTTATCGCCTTGAAAATTTAAAATGATAAATAGTCGTAAACTTGATGATTTGCATCCTAGAGTTAAAACTCTGTGCGAGCAGTTTATTGCATCATGCGCCAAGCAAAACATAGACGTGTTGATTACATCTACCTATCGTGATGCTGAGAGCCAAAACGCTTTGTATGCTCAAGGTAGGACTTTGCCAGGCAAAAAAGTAACTAACGCTAAGGGCGGTCAATCATTCCATAATTGGCGTGTAGCCTTTGATTTTGTACCTATCGTCAATGGCAAAGCTATGTGGGCTGATACTGCATTGTTTACCAAGTGTGGCGAGATAGCAGAAAGCGTTGGCCTTGAATGGGCTGGGCGTTGGAAAACATTTAAGGAACTAGCACATTGTCAGCAGACTTTTGGATTAACACTTGCAGACTTCCAAGCAGGTAAAACAATTTAAGGAGTAGCATCATCGACCCGATTACAATCCTAGCGGCACTTGGCCCTGTAGCAGTAGACTTAGGCAAATCCCTCATCAATCGCTTTATTGCGCCTGACCAATTCAAGCCGGCAACCATTGAGCAATACGCTCAGATGAAGCAAATAGATTTAGAGTTCTTTAAGGTGATGAACGAAGCTGGTGGTGGCAATCCTAGCTATCCGTGGGTAGAGGCTATTATCCGCTTAATGCGCCCTACAATCGGCATCCTAGTATTGGGAACGTGGGCTTATCTAGCGTTAGCTGGTGATGGTGAAGTAAACGAGCAGGTATCTAACTTTGCCTCTGTAGTAGGCTTTTACTTGTTTGGTGAGCGCAGTTTATTTTATGTTAAGAATAAGAAATAGGGGCAGATATGGCTGATGTAAGTAAACTAATAAAAGCGCTGAAAGACACAGCGGTTGCACAGTATGGCAAAGGTGCGCCTTATCGTGAAGCATTGGCATCTGCTATTCGTGGTGATATGTCAGGCGTCAATCAAGCGTTATCACAATCAGAATTGACTCCTGCTGACTTTGCTGGCTTTGTTGGTGGTATTAAAGGTGTTGGTAAAGCACCAATGGCAGAACTTAATACATTAAACCCTACTGGCGGCTTGTACGTTGACTACACGCCTCATATAAGAGCTTCTCAGCCTCTTGGTAAAAACATGGTTTCAATTGATAAGACTATGGGTGGAAGTCCTGATGACATTATAACCATTTACAGAGGTGCGCCAAAAAATCAAAAATCTATTGTTCCTGGCGATTTTATTTCTGATATGCATGAAGTAGCAAAATCTTATACAGGCGATAATAATGTTCTTGCACTTAAAGTAAGAAAAGGCGATGTGTTAGATAACATAAATGAGCCATTAGGGAATGAGTATTTATACAGACCTAATGCAGATAAAAAATAATACTTTTCACTATTAGCAATACATGATTGTCCCGATGCGTCAAAACTGCATTTCTGTTAATATGTAATACATTCAATGCAAAAAAGTTTGTGTTGAATATTTTGCGTTTTATTACAAGCTACGCATTTTGCATAGCATAAACTAAGGACTAAATCATGTGGAAAAAGCCTGTAGCAACTGAAATTCGTTTAGGTATGGAAATCACAGCATACGTAATGAATCGTTAATCTTTACTGGCGGTTAAGCCGACAACAGAGGATATAGCAAGTAACGAGTTTTTCGGCTTTCTGCGTTACATGTAACAGCTATCAAATCTGCGCCAACTTTGTATAGACATAAACCAGCGTCAATGCAGTACAGAAACCTAATGCAAAGGCGCTGGCGTAACAAATAACGTAACTTAAAATAACATCAATCATTGTAGTCGTAATGCTCCCCTGTTGGTCCGTTAGCTCCCACTATATCCTGTCTTTTTTCTGATTGCTCATCACCCCATTGCGCTTTATTAACCGCTTCTCTTGCATCTCTGTTACGTTCAGCTTTCACAAAGTGAGTCACCATCCAAGCATAGCTGCCTAAATTAAGCCACATCTCTTGCGGCAAATCCAATCCCAATTCTAAAGCAATATTTTTACCTATTGTCTTGTAATACTTATCTTCTAATTGTTCCATTTAGCCTCCGTAATAATCAAGCAATACTTTACAAGCTTTAATGTTTTTCTTATACATTTTAACATCTTCGGGATGCTTAAACTTTGGCAGCGCTTCTTGGCTTTCTTTTAATTCTCGCTTTAAAAGACCAACAAAAATATTAGCCATTAAGTCTAGCACTAGCTCATTATCATCAGTATCAAATATTAACTTCATTTTAGCTCCGTAGAAGCGTGTTTTACGAAGTTATTTGGGTGCAGACGATACTTACTATCTAATTCAAATTTTATGCGTTCTACGTGCGTGTAGCGTTCGTTTAAAGCATCTTCTGAAGGTGGTTTCAAAGCAATAAAGCAATCAAATAATGCAATTGGTTCACTAAATGTTGAATACATCATAATCTCCTAAAAATTGGTGGGCTACTAACGCTGGGTTGATAGATTTTTGCACAATATATCGTGGCCTAACTGTCGACGGTCAGACAAATTAGCGCTTTCGCCCGTAAACTAAAATGGAATATCTGAGTCTACGTCAGACAAATCCTTTGCATCTGTTGTTTTTGGCACAAATGTATCAGCAGACGCTTTCCAGCTAACGGTATCACCTTTGCCGTAGTCTACATTCCATCCAGCTAGTTGCATCTTGCCACCGGCAGCAATGATTGCGTCTAGTGTATCTGTGCTTAGTGTTAAGTTAATTCTAACGTCTGGTGATTTGTCTGAAGTCTTTTTAACTTTGTTAGTAAAACCGCTATCTAAATATACTTTTTTCTCAGCCATGATTATGCCTTTTTAAATGTGCTACGTGTTTTAGAATCAAGCAATGACCATAATGCAGTCTTTTGCTCGTTATCAAGCGATGCCCAAATTTCTTTGGCTGCTTCCATTTTGCTATCTTTTACATAGTTTGTAAATGACGTTGCTAGTTCATGCAATATATCCATGTCCTCTTTGCTAAAGCCATCTAATGCTCCAGCGTTTGGTGTTACAGCTTCAGGCTTTTTTACAGGATTTCCTGTATCCGTTCCTGTAGTTGCATCCAATACATCATGCTCTACAATTTCCATAGCTGTTACCCATAAATATCTACGTTGATATGTTTCTACTGCACCTACGTTTTGTACCTCATGACAACCTTTTAATGCTGCGCTACCCATAGGACTTGTAATAACAATGCTATCAGTTCCATCTGTAATGGTAAGCGTTGCAAGTTCTGCTGTATAAGATACAACACCACATAAACCTAGTTCATTAAAAATGTTTTGTACTGTAGGCAAAAAATCACCAAGTTCAAAATATTTATAACCAGCAAATTTATTGTGACCCGACTTTTCAAGCTTGCTATTTTGTAGCTTTAACCTAGCAGCCATTAACTTCATATATACATTACTCATAACAATACTCCCCATAAAGTTCTAAAGCTTTCTTACGATAAGCATAATCTGCTTCTTCAATTGTGTCAAACGAACCTATTACTATTTGTTTTTTATCTTTGCAAATTAAAGCTTGATACTTTTTACCATGCTTTCTAACTCCTTTTACGCCAAGCAAATTTCTATTTAATGCAGGTCTGTTTGAATTTTGTTGTGATTGCGTAGCTTCTCTTAAATTAGAAATAGTATTGTTTAGTTTATTGTTGTCAATATGGTCTATTTGTTTTGAAGGCCAAACTCCATAAACATAAAACCAAGCTAAACGATGCGCTCTATAAGATTTTTGATTTAATTTAATTATTCTGTAACCGTCTTTATCAACATATCCAGCAGTATTACCTAGTTTTAACCAGATAAACATTCCTGTATCTTTGTAATAAAGCAATTGAGATTTTAATTCTGCTTGTGTAAGCATGATAGTTCCCTTTTAACATTGAGTGAGTGTGTCGGCTATTAAATGAAAAGGGCATTTAATACTTACCTGCTCTCCAGCAACCGACACTTTACATTATACACAAATTTAAGAAAAAGTCAAGAAGTTTTTAGTTTGACCATGCAATCTCATTAACGCTTCGTAATATTCTTGACTCATTGTATATCTTCAAAACGGTCACGAATAATCAATTTAAGCGTTTCTACACCTTCTAACGCATGGATAAGCGGCAATACATCGTTACCCATCCACATAATCTTGTTAATGTTAATCTCTACGTATTCTGATTCTAAATCGCCAAAAAATACTGCGCTAATGTCCAGGTCGTACTCTACTGTTATCTCTACTCCGTTTACTGTTAGATTTGTAATCATTTCCATGCCTCCAATATTATCCAAACATTTCCGTGTTTAACTGCGTTTAATTTACCGTTGTTGCATAAATATCTAACCCACCTACCTGATTTGCCCATCTGTGCTGCTATTTCTTCTACTGTAAACATTTAACCTCCGTTCCAAGATTGGAATTATACATCATTCTTCCATCTCTGCAAAGTGATTTTCACCACAACAGCTTAACCAATCACCTTTAGGCTCGCCACAATATACACAACCTATGTATGTATCCTTCTCAATTTCTAAAATCTGTAGCTCTGACATAACTTGCGCTTCAAACATTGCCTGGCACACGCTCAACCTCCTTAAGTGTTTCAATTAATCCATGTATAATTTCCCATGACTTTTTATATTCTTTAGCTGCAATTTCATCTGTTTCATTACAAAAAGCCCGAATTAAACATTGTTTAATAAATTCTAAATCTTTTATCATTATTCGCCCCTTTCTTCTACAATTTTGCTAGTAGCATCATACATAGCAATCATAAGTGATTTAGTAAACAACAGTATGTCTGCATCTGCTTTATCTTTATCATCTTGCTTATAAGCGTGCATTCTAGTTACGTATGCTTTAAACATGGCACGTAGTGTTGTTTGCGTTACGTCAAAATCAACGTATTCGTCTGCTAACAGCTCCCAAACAAAATCTTTATTGTCTGCTGCTTCTTCAAT
>Ga0209088_10001175_pt1 | contig 17088 bp, 16 predicted proteins | sample S_140625_EF_Meta_FD_187324 | JGI IMG/M metagenome (GOLD analysis project Ga0209088, IMG submission 187324) | Freshwater microbial communities from Lake Simoncouche, Canada to study carbon cycling - S_140625_EF_MetaG (SPAdes) (version 2) | ecosystem: Environmental > Aquatic > Freshwater > Lake ... | reverse complement strand
AATAAGGGCCTTAATATTTTCAGTGTTTGGCTCCACGAAGTCTCCACTTCCCTTAAGGGTACTCGTGTTTGGCTCCACGAAGTCTCCACTTCCCTTAAGGGTACTCGTGTTTGGCTCCACGAAGTCCTCACCCACTTCACTCGTGTTTGGCTCCACGAAGTCTCCACCCACTTCACTCGTGTTTGGCTCCACGAAGTCTCCACTTCCCTTAAGGGTACTCGTGTTTGGCTCCACCTTTCCTAAAGGTGGAAAAGGTGGATGTAAATATTCACAAATACAAGCATGTGTCAAATACATATAATCATAAGCAAACAATATCATTAATCCTAGCTCTACATCTTCGCTTAAAAATCGTGCAGCCATCTGTTGCATGCATTCCTTAAGTTCTTTAAAAGATTCTATTCTTAAATACAATTCATGAAAAGCTTTTCCCATTTTATCTTCATTGAATTCATCAATGCCTAAAATATCCAATAATTCTTGACGATAAATAGCATCTCTTATAAATTCTTTTTCTGTGTCACTGATGTTATCTTTTTCATTAAATACATCGTCTAAATGATATGTGCATACAACTTTTGTATTATACATCTTTGTAAATATAATGATGTATAATCTTTAAATAAAAACAATATGTTTGACTAAAAATCAAAATTATTATAATTTTCCAACATATCATCTACAACTTCTTCAGCTGATGTAGTATTGTTTATTTGATAAAGCTCAGAATGAATGTGATTACGTTTTATTACATAATTTAAATACTCGTAACTATGTATTTTTTTACAAATGATTAAATGTATATGAGTGTCTCTATTATCTTTTTCATCGAAAGTTAAATAATAATCGTTTTTATAGTGATGACTTTTTGATAATTTAACATATCCACCATTTGTTCTTAATTTCCATTCCTCTAGAATTTCTTGGATAAACCATTGTGTTTTATAATAAGTAATTGCATAATACAATATAATGATAATGAAACAAATCACTGGTAATATAATATATATTTTTTTAGACATATATTATTTTAAGATTAAATCGTTCATGGATAATGTATGGATAATGTTTTTGGAAGGCTCCACTTTTTCTAAAAAGTGAATCCCTTCACTCGCTGTGTAGATAATGTTTTTGCTCCACTTTTTTCTAAAAAGTGGATCCCTTTACTCGTGTATGGATAATGTTTTTGCTCCACTTTTTTCTAAAAAGTGGATTTGGAAGGCTCAACCCCCTTCACTCGTGTGTGGATAATGTTTTTGCTCCACTTTTTTCTAAAAAGTGGATTTAAAAAGTGGATTTGTTAAAATATTCCGTATCACGGGTTAATTCGCGACTAGGAACACCTCCTCGAATCCATCCATCCGAAGCATCGCTCTCAATTTTGGTGGAAGAATTGTTGAATTTATCTTGCACTGCAGGCAACAAAGGAGTTTGGTGGTACTTAATATAGCTCTGTTCGCTTAATGTATTGACGCTGCGCTTATTTGTAATTTGCTCTCCTTGTTGAATTTGAGATTCCATCACTGGGTTCACTGATCCGCGTCCTAAAAATGGCACTGTAGCAAAAGGTCGGTGAAACAAGTTAATGTTTGCCTTGGGGTGAGTTTGAATCGTTCCAATAAGAAGCTTTGAAGAATCGTCAACGTTGCATCCACCAGCCGCAATATTGTAACCACCATTGTACATAATTCCGGGCTGCGATGTGGCCAGCTCAATTGGATTTTTCATAGAACAATCCGTAGAAAAATAATTCTGGGTTGTATAATTGCATGATGCTACATTTTGGATATCTGTTTGAGATATGCAACAATCGTCGTTACCAATTCTACTCATTTGATCGAATGTATAACTAGAAGTATTTGCCATTTATATAATATAATATACATTTTTTATTTGATTATATTTTTAAATGTTTTTCTGTTTCTAAATGTCTCTCTAATAAAATTTAGATATATAATAAAAAAGGTAATAAAATTTGTTACGAATAATAGTGTAAAACTAGTAGAGAGTGTATCTATAATTATCTTGAACCCTTGCGAATGCTCCTTCAGGCGTACTTTCTTTAGCAGAAAATTTGAGATTATTATACAAAAACTCTCCAAATGCCCCTTGATCATTGGTCACACGAGTGTTGGCGGTACTGAAGAACTGACGATTTGATTGGTCTAATTCGAAATTTTGAAAAAGGTCACCAAATAGCTGCTTATTTGTGTCCTGAATACCAGGATTCATCATCTGAACAGCTTTCTTAACATTTCTAGTAATGTCTTCATCTACATCAACATTAAAACTTGGTGGAGCCGCTTTTCGCTCAGGGTCATCATTGATCTGTGTTAGCAAAACATTACTAAATGGATTTTTTTTGTTTCCTTCTTTAAATTCAGATTTTAATACCGAATCTAAAGTAACTGGATTCATATAAGATGAATTTTCTATCAATGAATTTTGCACCATAGCAGGTTCTCCCATTTGATTTTTAAATCCTTCATTCATCATTTCCTTGGTAATTTTTTGTTTGCGCATGGTAAATAATACGAAAATAATGAGAAGCGTAATAGCCCCAACACCTAATATTCTCATAGATGTGGTTAAAATATATCCTAAAATTGTGAGGAAAATAACAAGACGTGTAATTGCATTTAATTTTTGTTCATAACACATATCTGTTGTTGGCCATAGTTCAAATATATATTCTTTATTAAATAATATAGTGGGTTCATTGGACCAAAATTGTATTGTTCTCATTATATATATAATAATCTTTTAAAAAACTTTTATAAATGAATTTATAAAAGTTTTTCTATTATTTCTTTCCCTTCTTCTTTTTTTTCCCTGTTTCTGGTTTGGCGCCTCGAGGTGTTCGTTCTGCTTTTTCCGCCGAACTAAATAATTTTATTAATTCTTCTTCTGATAATGCTGGTGTTTGTTGTTGTGATTGTGATGGTTCTTGTGGTTCAGTATTTCGTGCCTTTGCATTTGCTTCTGCTTTCGACTGCATACGTTCTTTCATTTGCGCCATTTTCATACGTTGATTTAAATTTGATTCCATAGCACCCATATTCATTTTTCCTCCCGCTCCTCCTAAACCCATTTTGGACAACATGGATTGAATATTTCCCATTCCTGGCATATTTTTCATCTTTTTCATAATTTCGGTCGCTTCTGCAATTAATTCTGTTTCTTTTAAATCGCCGGATTTAATTTTGGAATCCAATTTGTTGCCTACATTTTTAACTAATCCCATCAATTTGGTCGGATTTTTTATTAGATTTTGAAAAACGTCTTTCATGTCTGATGTATTTTCAAAATCCATGTTCAAATCCGCTGCTGTTTCCTCGGCAATTTCTTTTGCTAATTTGCCGAGTTTTCCATCTAACATACCACTAATATGATCATGTAGATGTTCCGGGTCTGGTAAATCAAAATCCTTACCTACGTCTTTTTCGCATGACTCATTTGTATCATCGTTCGTCGATTCAAAAAGCCCTTGCATATGGTTCAACGTTTCTTCCAATTTGCTTTTAAATTCGTCTACATTAATGGCTTCAAAAAGTTTTGCTGTATCACCAAAGGCTTCCTTATTTTCAAGAGATCCTACAATGGAAAATAAAATCAATTGCAAATATTTCCAAATAGTTTCGCGTGTTTTTTCAGTAATGTCGCATTGCCATAAGTTTTTAAAATGTATTTTTGGTAAAAATTCGGTATCTACATCAGAATCTTCTTTAAACATTTCATCATTTTGATACAATATATCAAAAAATCTAGGTGGTATTTTTTTTTGACAAAAATCAAACAAAAACTCTATGGATTTCTTTTCGGATGTTTCATAAGCTACATTTCGTTGCTCTTCTTCTTCGATATAATCAAAATGAGATAGATCTTTCCACCATTTTTCAATAAAAGAATTGTATTCTGGAAAAGTATGTTTGATATCTCTTATAAAGTCCTTTGCCACTTTTGTAAATTCTTCAGGAACACCTTTTGAATTTTCTTCCGCCATATTATTTAATATAAACAATATTTATTTATATTAAACTTTTTACAAATTATATTTTTTTAAATTAGATTGTAATTAAATCCGACAATTTGGTAAAATTTTGAATATATTTTATTATTTTTTCTTGTTCATCTGCATTCATTTTTTTAACTGGATCACGTAATTTATCTATTGCTTCTGTAATTTTATCGGAAGTTACAAAAACGGACACATCATTTTTATAATCATTATTAATAAAAAATTCAATGTTTCCTGATTCGATTTCTTCCCGATATTTTGAAACAACATATGATTTCCAAATTTTTACAATCAATTTTGGATTCACTTTTCTAGCTGCCAAAATTGCATTTTTAGCAATTAAAATATCAGTATTTTCTGGAAATACTCGCTGAACGTCATTTACAAATTCCTCAAAATGATCATTAAATGCAGTTAATATGTTTGCCATTATTTATTAAATAAACATTTTTATTTTTAAATTCCTTTTTTTTATATATTATATTCCACCTTTTCCACCTTTTAAAAAAAGGTGGAGCCAAAAACTAAATCCACCTTTTCCACCTTTTCCACCTTTTAAAAAAAGGTGGAGCCAAAATAAAATTCACTTTTTCTTGTGTTTTTGCTGCATTTTTTCTAAAAGTATATATTTAGTTTTTGCTCCACTTTTTCTAAAAGTATATATTTAGTTTTTGCTCCACTTTTTCTAAAAGTGGAAAAAGTGGATTTAGTTTTTTGCTCCACTTTTTCTAAAAGTGGAAAAAGTGGATTTAGTTTTTTGCTCCACTTTTTCTAAAAGTGGATTTAGTTTTTTGCTCCACTTTTTCTAAAAGTGGAAAAAGTGGATTAGATCATCGGTGGTCTATTTCCTGTTATTTTTTTCATATCCGCTTCTCTCTCTTCTTGCATTCTTTTCATGCGATTTTCCATTTCTTGATTGGAATCATTTTCTGCCATTTTTTTGGATCCACGTATTGTTGTATTAAATTCTTCTTCATTTCCTTGTTGCGATAATTGACCACTAAATGCGGTGTTTAAATCGACATAATTATGCATTTGTCTCATGCCACCATTTCCTTTTGCTTCTAAATCTTCTGGCGCTTGATCTAAAAAACTATATTGATCGGATGATATATTGCTAAATCCGCTACCTAATGAAAAAGCCATGGGTTCCATATTATTTTGGGTGGCTTGCCTGACTTCAACCTCTTGTCTTGGCTTTAAATGTTGCAAAATTTGTTCACCATACAATACTTGATACCCTTGATTTAATAGTAATAATGCTGGTACCCGGGTTACATTTTCTGGTAATATTATTTTTTGCTCATTTTCTAAAACAATGTATGTTTTATTGTTGGCATCTTTTATTCTTTTATCAATGCATATAAAATGTATATCTTTTTGCACATTTGATTTAGATAATAATTGTAAATATTTTTTAGAAACTTCACAATATTTGCTATAATATAAAATACAACTCATGTACTATACTTACATGTATATAAAAAGAATGATGCTAAAAAACGCAATTTCATCTTTACACCTTTGCACATTTAAAACGCCCATTATTTATACATTTTCTTTGGATTTTTGCGAGTTTTATTTTTTGAAATGTATTTTTTATTTCTATTATAAGCACCTTCCAAAATGTTCTTATAATATTCTTTTGGTATAATTTCTATTGCTTTTACTATATTTTCTGTCAAACTTTCATATTTTAACCCACTAAATTTTTGTAATTTTGATTTCAATATACTAAAGTAATTTTCAATTGCATTACTAAAATGCTGATATGGAACTGAATATAACAATTTATTATGTTTATTCACTAAATCTCTAATAGTATCGTTTTTATGTGCGGAAGCATTATCCAAAATAATAATTTTATTTTTGTATTTTATAATCTTTGCTTTTGTGATGCGTCATATAAAATTATAACATAAAAAACTTAAAAATTAATTAATTATATATCTTAAATATATAATGAATTCAACCGATGAAATAAGTGAAATGAAACAAAAAATGGAAAAAATGGAGAATTATATAAAGGAATTAGAAGAACATTTGAAAAAATATACAAATAATAATCGACATCTAAAATATTATGAAAATAATAAAGAAGTTGTCAAAGAACGAACAAAAAATTATATGGAAAAGATGAAGGCAGAAAATCCAGAGAAATTGAAAGAATGGCGAAGAAATTACTATTTAAAAAAGAAAGAAAAGAAGAAGGAAGAACAAAGTATCTAAAAATTACCATATTCATCATTTTTAGATAAATATATATTTGTAATTTCATTACTGGATTTAATTTCTTCAATAGCATCACATAATACTTTTACCCAGTCGTAAGTATCATTCATTACGTCTTCTTGTAATAAACGAATAACTGAATATCCGTTGTTATTTGCACATTCTTCTTTGAATTTGTCTATGCTATGTTGTTCTTCGGGCGATTTCCAATTCATTATTTGTCTAAAATGTTGTGGTCCATCTAATTCTATAATAATTTTATATTCAGGAATACAGAAATCATAGGGTAGATATGTTTTATTTTTACACCATTCAACTCTATACTGATATATGATAGAGTTATAAATATTTTTTAGTTTTTCAAATAAAATTTGTTCGGTTTTATTTACACAAAGTGGACACCACTTACCATTGTTAACATGGTTAATAGCACTTTCAAATTCATAATTACAACTATCACAACCAAACCAAAATTTATTACCACTACCTTTGAAAACTTCTCTAGGTTTTATTTTGTTTTTATTACTCCAATACTTTGATTTATCATGTGATGCAAATGAGTTTTTATGACAATGTTCGCAATATTCATTATTACATAATGATTTTGGTGGATTGCTACAATATGGACACCATTGACCTTTAACTATATTAGCTAAAATACTTTCAAAATCATGTTTACAATCACAATTAAACCAAAATTTGTAATTACTACTTTTGAAAACTTCTCTTGGTTTTAGTGTATTTTTATTACTCCAATATTTTGATTTTTCATTTGAAGCAAATGATTTATTATAACAATCTATACATGTTGTATCACTACATAAATTTTTGGGCGGATTACTACAAAATGGACAACTAGTATTATCATTATTTATATCATTAAGAGAACTTTCAAATTCATGATTACATTTATCACAATTAAACCAGAATTTACTACCACTACTTTTGAAAACTTCTCTTGGTTTTAACTTATTTTTATTACTCCAAAATTTTGATTTTTCATTTGATGCAAATGATTTATTATAACAAATCTCACAATTTATGTCTTCACAAAGTTTTCTATTTCCACAATAAATACACCACCTTCCACGATTTATTGAACTTGGACAATTTTCAAATTCATGATTACATTTATTACAATTAAATAAATATTTACTTGAACTACCTTTAAACACATATCTTGGGCTCAATTGATTTTTATATGACCAATAATTTGATTTTTCATGAGATGCAAATGATTTTTCATAACAAATTTTACAATCTTGATTATCGCATAATTTAATATTTTCGCAATATGAACACCATTGACCTTTAGCTACATTATTAAGTTGGCTTTCAAACTCATGAATACATGTATGACAATTAAACCAATATTTTTTATGACTACTTTTAAATACTTCATTTGGTTTTAATTTATTTTTATCACTCCAATATTTCGCTTTTTCATGTGATGCAAATGATTTTTCAAAAGGTATATTCATTATAATAATTTATCAAAAACATTTTATATCAATTTTATTATTTTATTAATTATAGCGTAAAATACTTAAACTTATAATCTTTAGGTATATTATAATGGGAAAGAAAAAGAAGGACGAGGAAACCCAACCTCAAAAATCAGCAGAAAAAACAAAACGAAAAGATGTTAAAGAAAGAAAAGACGCAAACAAAAATACAGAATTTACCTGTGTGAAAACCACTTTCAATAGTTTAGTAGAAAATAACTTTTTGAATGGAGGAATACAGGAAATCGTACTGAATATCAACAAATTTTGCTTTTTATCCTACCAATTGTTAAACTATCACTTTACACGCTTGATCCAAGAAAAGAAACCACTTCCAGAAATCACACAAAATTTATTTTATCAAGCATGTTCGGCGGTTTCTGTAATGAAAGAACGAAACGAAAAGATAGATACAACAGATGAACTCTATATTAGTTTTTCACATTATAAAGAGCATTTAGGAGAACTACCTTTCAGAGATAGAATGGGTAATCTTATTAACAATTTGAATAAACAGCAAATGACGATGACTGAAAATCATTTGAAATTAAATTTCTATAAACGATTTCATAAATATCTGGAAATAAAAACAGGAGAAACACGGAAATCTGTCATATACAGATGGTTAAAGGATATTTATGCAAATGAATATACTGGAAATAACTTTTTTATAAAATCCATGCGTGAAATGTTGGTATATCCACCAACAGAAATGAATATCAAAAACAATCTATCTCATTTTATCAAAATTTATTACAAGATACTAACCACATTTGAAAAATATCCAAATGTCAAACATATAAGAACCTTCAATTTATTACCAACCAAAAACTCATTCACACTTTCTACTATTGAAATTTGTAGCAGTTGTCTAAAAGATATTATTGGGTATTTCACCAAAGAACCTGTTCCAGATTTCAACGAAAATAAATTGGTTTATTGGTATGAATTTTTCAAGATAGAAAAGTTTGAAACCAAACAGCGGAAATTTGCGAATACAATTTTTACAGATGGTAAAATAGCAGTTATTAGATTACGAAAACCCAAAGTGGAACAACCTAAACTGAAAGATGTCAAAAAGATAAAATACGAACAATATGTGGGAATAGATCCAGGTGTTAGGTCATTGCAAACATCATGTAATGATACTGGTAAAGTAATTGAAACCACAACACCAAGTTATAGAAATGATTGTAAAATGAAATATGCATGTAGAAAAAGAGAAATGTGGTATAAGGGCTGGGAACATTATGAAATGTGGCGTAATATACCCAGTTTCAAAACAACAAATTTACAAAAAATGCAGGATTATTTCAAATATGTATATCCACACTTAAATACCATTTTTCAATTTCATCTTTACAAGAACTTTCGTGGATTATCTTTTCAGTCTTATTGTCGTGGTAAGGCAACTATGCATAAAATATGTAAAAGTATCGTAGAAGATAAGAAAACCTTAGTGGGATTTGGTGATTTTTCACAGCAACACGGATTAGTGAAGAAACATCCAACCGCACCTATACAAAAATTCAAACATGAATTAAGAAAATATTGTGATGTTATTGAAATAGATGAATGGGGAACAAGCAAAACATGTAATTTATGTAAAAGTTCAATAGAGTTATACAAAAATAAAGTAATAAGAAAGAAAAAAGATGGAACATATACAAAAGCAAGAATATCTCAAATCAATAGTGTAATCCGTTGCAAACTCAACGAGTGTAAATTATGCTGTATGGATAGAGATATTAACGCTTCTAAAAACATTCTACTTTTACTGCAATTACAACAAGCAGGAAAAAGAAGACCAGAATGTTTTAGTCCAAAGAATATGAACGATTGTGATACTCCTTTATTGGAAGATAAGCATATCGTGGCGTGAAATCCGCAATTACCTTTTGTTTATTTTTTCGTCTATAATGGGCGTTTTAAATGTGCAAAGGTGTAATAAAAGTCTCTATAATGTATTGAATTCTTTTCGCATCGAAGATATGCAAAGTAACAAGTCCAATTCATTCATTGTAAAAATATATATTATGTTGAGATTTTTGCTCCATTTTTTTAAAAGTGAAAAAGTAGAAGGAAAAAATTGATATCCATTTATAATTTAAAAATAAAATTACAATATATATTACTATGGATCCCCGTGTTGAACCTTTTGATACTTCTGATGATTCTATTGGCTTTACACTTAGCGGTGTAAATGTCAGCTTAGCAAATGCGGTCAGACGGACCATTTTATCAGATATTCCTATGGTTGTATTTAGAACTACTCCAAATGAGCAAAACAGGTGTATTATTTTAGAAAATACGAGCCGCCTGAACAATGAAATTATAAAGCAGAGACTCAGTTGTATACCAATTCATATAAAAAATGTTGAAGAGTTTCCAATCAAAAATTATTTGTTGGAAGTTCATGTAGAAAATAATACCGATAACATTATGTTTATAACAACAGAAGATTTTACAATCAAGGATTTGGTCTCCGGAACATATTTACCAAAGGATAAAGTTAGAGAAGTTTTTCCTCCAGACGATATTACTGGATATTTTATTGATTTCGTAAGATTACGTCCACGTATTTCGGATGAAATTCCCGGCGAAAAGCTACATTTAACATGCGAATTTGATATTAGCTCAGCAAAAGAAGATGGAATGTTTAACGCGGTTTCTACATGTTCTTATGGATTTACTATTGACACTGCGCTACAAGAAGCCGAATTAGCAAAAAAGATACAAACTTGGAAAGATGAAGGGAAAAATGAGAAGCAAGTTCAATTTGAAGCAGAGAATTGGAAACTCCTAGAAGGCAAGCGAATTTACAAAAAAAATTCTTTTGATTTTATTGTACAAAGTATAGGCGTTTATACAAATGACGAAATACTCAATGCAGCATGTAAAATAATTTTAGAAAGGCTTAATGAGTTGGATGCTATTATTGAAAAAGACGAATTGGAAATTAAAGTCTCTGAAAATACAATGTCCAATTGTTTTGACATTATTCTAGAAAATGAAGATTACACGATTGGCAAAGTATTGGAATATTTCATGTATACTAAATTTTACGAGACAAATATTCTCACCTTTTGTGGGTTTCAGAAATTACACCCTCATGATACATCTAGTATTATTCGGGTTGCATACAATGAAGTAATTGAAACATCGACAATCAAGGGGAATTTGAAGGAATGCATTGCGGATGCCATAGAAGTATATATGATATTAAAAAAGGATTTCCTGAAATTATTTAAGCGTTAAATCCATCCACTTTATCCACTTTTAGAAAAAGTGGAGCAAAAATTATCAGTATACTTTATCCACTTTTACACCTTTTTACATTTCAAACGCCGACGACTATTTATAATAAAATTGAAATAAACATATAAAATATATTATAATATTACATAACATGAGTTGCGGTTCTATTTACAAAATAGTATTTCCTAATGAAAAACATTATATTGGTTTAACAACTACTTCATTAGAACAACGAACAAAAGAACACAAAATATGTGCAAATAATGGTGATAAAAGATTTTTATATAATGCATTAAGAAAATATAATATGATAGATACTTTTCAACTGATAGAAATAGATACAGCAGACACAATAGAAGACCTATGTGAAAAAGAAAAGGGATACATTGTAGAGTATAATTCATATTATATGAATAATAATGGATATAATATGACACGCGGTGGAGATGGAATTAATGGTTATGTTTTTACGGAAGAAAATAATCAAAAAAATAGTGAAAGACAGAAAAAATATTATGAAGAAAATCTAGAAGCAAGAAAAAAATTAAATGAAGTGAATAAAAAATATTGGGAAAATCCACAAGCAAAAAAAGAACAAAGTGAAAGAAAAAAAAAATATTATGAAGAAAATCCAGAAGCAAAACAAAAATTGAGTGAAATAAATAAAACATATTGGGAAAATCCAGAAGCAAAAAAAGAACAAAGTGAAAGAAGAAAAAAATATTTTGAAGAAAATCCAGAAGCAGGAGAAAAAATAAGTGAAAGACAAAAAAAAAGGTTTGAAAATGTAGAATCAAGAGAAAAAATGAGTGAATCTCATAAAAAATGGTTAGAAGAACACCCAGAAGCAAGACGAAAAATGTCAAGAGGTCAGCACAAACCATTTGATGTATTTACAATTGACGGAGTATTTATAAAAACATTTACTTACCAATTTGAGGCAAAAGAATATTTACAAAAAGAATACAATATAACATCTACTTTCAAAATAAGTGAAGTTTTATCAGGAAGTAGAAATAATTCAGCTGGATTTGTATTCAAATATAAGTAAAATTACAAACTTCTATTTAAAATAATAATTATATATAGTCGGCGTTTGAAATGTAAAAAGGTGTAAATACATTTTTTGCTCCACTTTTTTTTAAAAAAGTGGAAAAGTGGAGCAAAAATTATCACTATACTTTATCCACTTTTTAATACATTTTTTTGCACCACTTTTTTTTAAAAAGTGGTTACATAAAAATAATAAAATGATGCCCTAGAGTTACACATAAATGCAATAATGCATGATATTGACAAGCTAAGATTTCATCAGGATGAAAACAATAATTTTGTTTATAATAGCCGTATATATATAAATAAATACATCCTAAAAATGCAGTTATAACAAACAAAGTCATTAAAATACTTTTATTTATTTTAGTATACAAAATATATCCACCATACAAAACAATGCAATAAACAAAAAATTTATCTACTAGTTTATATTCATTATGATATACATACTGAGATTTATTATGAGAAAGTAGAGACGTGATAGTTAAACAAAAAAATAAAAATGCGTATACATAATATTTTTTATACAAAGCAGTACATGTATTTGTTAAAAAAAAAGACTAGTTAAATGTAATATATTAGTAAATGATACAATCATAATATATTGTAATAAAAAAGGTTTAAATAGATTTATAATCTATATTACAAATGAAAGTGTTTACTACCTTGATTTCTCTCTTGTCTATTGTTGCAGCAACAGATCCTACATGTGTTCAAGAACGTGTTTCGAATCAGTGTGTACAATTTAGTGTATCCTCAGGAACCGGATGTGCCTGGATGTGTAATTATTGTGCCACCCAGTTAGGTACAAATAACTATTATTTTACTGACGGCGTTTGTACTTATCAGGAGGGTCAGGGATGTGTTGGTAATCCAATTGCAGGAAAGACCTATACGTGCTGTTCATCCACTTTTTAAAAAAAAGTGGAGCAAAAAAATATATTAAAAAAGTGTATTTAGATTTTTGCTCCACTTTTTTTTAAAAAGTGGATAAAGTGTATTTAGATTTTTGCTCCACTTTTTTTTAAAAAGTGGAAAAAGTGGAAAAAGTGGATTTAAAAAAGTGGAATTATATATATGACCGGATTATTAATTGTTGGATTGTTATTTTTACTTACTTTTTTAATTGAAAAAACTACAAATTTGAAACCTACTATCAATTATAATAATAAATTTGAATACATACCTATAATAACAGCTAATATTTATGCTGATTTATTCATAATTTTTGTTACTTTTGCAAAAATTTATGTAAAAATCAAATCTTTAGAAGGATGGTATAAAAAATATAGATTGTCTGCTATGATTGCAGATATATTGATTGGTGTTTTATATATGTTATTAGGAAGATATCTAGTTTATAAAAGTGGTGTAAAGATTGGGTTGACTGCATTTGCTGGTGTATGTGTAGCCATACAAATAATCTTTGACTTTCTATTTTATATGTTCTTTACAATCATTCCTAAAGGCTCAAATGATATGTTAGATTATTTTAAAGGTTATTCGAAAGAAGCAGGTGCAGGTGCATTATTAGGAGATAGTTTTCTAGTAATCATGGCTGTTATAATAAGTGCTGTATTAAATCAATCAAGTTATGATACTAATATCGTATTTTTAATTGTCAGCATTTACTTGGCACCTTATTTTGTTTATATGAAAGACTAACCACTTTATCCACTTTTTAAAAAAAGTGGAGCAAAAAAATGTATTAAAAAGTGGATAAAGTGTATTTAGATTTTTGCTCCACTTTTTCCACTTTTTTAAAAAAAGTGGAGCAAAAAAATGTATTAAAAAGTGGATAAAGTATAGTCATAATTTTTGCTCCACTTTTTCTAAAAGTGGAAAAAGTGGATAAAGTATAGTCATAATTTTTGCTCCACTTTTTCTAAAAGTGGAAAAAGTGGAAAAAGTGGATTTAGATTTTTGCTCCACTTTTTCTAAAAGTGGATTTAAAAAAGTGGAAAAAGTGGAATAGTGTCAATATTTTGTTTTCTCATAGAATAATTCAAACAATACATTAACAACGATGGTGCTAACTCATTCACGTATTTTTGTACTATTTTATTTGTCACAAAATGTTGCTTCTCTCGAAGGTCTGACATATATATTTGATGAATTTTAAACATATGTGTTCTATATTGATCCGAAAATTCCTTCAATGGTTTTTCCTTTTTAACATAACATGCTCTATAATTTTCAAACAATGTATTCGTAAACAAATGCACTTGATCTCTAAATCCAGAAAAATCCTTTTTATTCTCCGGATAAAACTTTAAAAAATCCGATACTTTTCCTTCTTTTCTTAGACACAAATATTGATATTGTAACTTTGGCTGATTTCCACGTAAACAACGCACTTGTTCATACACTGGGTTTCTAATTTTGGCTCTTTCTCCGGTAACGCGATTATGTAGCATCACTCCCACAATATTATAAGACGTATTCATAGAGGCATAGTTTTCAATCAAATCTGAATAAGATGACCATTTATAAATGATTGGAAATTTAACGGATACATGGTTTGCTTCAAAATTAGCAGCAAGAAGTTCTCTAGGATTATATCCACACACTTCAATATTTTTGCCTACATATTGAATAGAATACATGGCCACTAAATACAACTGAGGTTTTTTAAAGGGCACCACAATTCGGTTTTCTGGATGTTGCAAAACAAAACTATAACAATAATTTGGATGTAACAAGTTCAACATCAAATTATTTTTTAAAGCAGCTTCCAAAAACATCTCTCTAAATGATTTGTGTTTTGTGCCTTTATAAAAACTAGAGGCTGCACCAATGGTATTTTTAGTGGATATTTCCCAGCTACCTGTAATTCCAATAGTTGGATCCCAAAAAACATTCACCATTGTACCTTCTACAAATTCTTCTGCGATGATTTCATCAGTAGTTTCAGAATATTGTTTTATGAATATATCACTAGGAATCGATTTAGGTGGCGAAAAACAAACTACCTTTCCACCTGAGTTTACTATGATAGATCTACATAAACCATATGTGGAAACCAAATCAAATGACAACAAACTTTTATCATAGCGAACAATAGAATAGTCTCCATGTTTATTTATTTTTAGTAATTTTGAAGTACAACATTCATTGTTCATTTCTAAATTATGTACAATGGCATTGAATTCAGGAATAGCAGATAAAACATAAGGCATTTATGAATATATATAATGAAGTATATGTCTTTAAATTGTATTTCTATTGATTTTTACTTAAGCATAAAAATTTCTAGTATAATTATAGAAACAAATGTCTACTAATTCAGAAATAGAAGAAAACCCTGATTTATCTACAGAAATAGAAGAAAACCCTGATGTATCTACAGAAATAGAAGAAAACCCTGATTTATCTACAGAAACCAAAATAGAATTGCAATTAGGAGACGTTATTGAAATTACTAATCCTGTAAATGAACAATTAAATGGAAACACGTTTATCATTGATTATATTGATCCTACCAAAGTAGTTTTAACAAATACATCTTCTTTACAAACGATTCAATTGGGTATCTCTCCTACTGGTATTCTTGGAGATGGTAATATTACTCATATTTCTATTTTGAGTCGTCATGAATCTAGAAGTTATGCAGTGCAAAATGATTTGTTGCCTGGAAAATGGATTAATATTTATTTTGGTGGTGAATATCCGGCAATTATTACGGGACAAATTACTAATTTAGAAAATGATATGATTGAAATAAAAAGCATAGATGGCGATACTTTATATTTAAATTTTGATTATAAAGGGTTACCAGAAGATTTACCCATCGAATTGATAGAAATACGCGAAGAGCCTTCTCAAGAGAAAGCAGTAGAAGAAGAGCTTGTAGAAGAACCTGTTGAATTGCAACTTGCTGAAGAAAAAAGAGTGCTTGGGAAAGAGGTTCTCATACCAACACAAAATGTGAAAGATCAATTGAGAGAATTTATTATCAAAGCGGACAAAATTCATTTTGGCGAAGAAATTCTGGGACCCATTGTTCAATATGTCGACGTCCAGGAAAAATACCAACGTTATAGTTTAGAAACACAAGTCAGCGATTTGCTTGATGAACTTCTCTCTACAATTCCAAGTAATCAAAGAACGAATCGCGTATTAAACAATATTCATACTATGATAGAGCGATTTAAACAATTACGTAGACATTTTTCAACTTATGATAAATATGGTAACATTGATTCAGCGCTTATTAAAGAAGCCACGTATAAACCACTACTGGAATATTTTAAAAATTTTAATAAAAACCTCTATTGGATTTTACCTGTTGTTAAAAATGTAAAAAAAATATACGACGCAGATCATATTGATGAAGATAACAATGATTTAGAAAACATTAGTCTATTTTCTGATTTGGAAAATATGGATGAATTTATTCAAAATTATAAATCCAATCATCTACCTAATGAACAAAATAAGTATTCTTCTTTATATTCCGAATTAAATCCTTTTTTTACCCCGTTTGCTTCTGTATCTGATGAATCTATGGATAACGTACTTATACAAAAAGCAGTCCATACAAACATGAATACCATTATTGATAACTTGACAGATATGTATTCTTCCATTTTTACTAGTAATGCGGTTAGAAGCCGTCGTTTTATCATAACCAAATATAACTTGGCGAATAGTAAATTGGATACTTTGGATACAACGGGTAGTACAATCATTACTTTAAGAACCAATATTACAAATAATGATGTTATGGATATTACGTCTTTTGTAACATTACCAGAACCAGTGATTCGTTTTTCAAGAATTAATTTACCAAATACAAATATTTTAGACAAGACCAATTTGAATCAGATTTTTTTAAATTATTGGCAACTTTTGAAGAAAAAAACAAATGTTCATAATATTTTTATAGACAATTTGGAAAAGGAAATTGATTTCAATGAGCAAAATTTTGTAGATAGTGTAAAAAACTATGTATTGAATTTAAATTATGAAGAAGTAAAGGGTATGAGCAAACTCGAAATTTATGAAAAATTCATACAA
>Ga0209088_10001171_pt1 | contig 17124 bp, 8 predicted proteins | sample S_140625_EF_Meta_FD_187324 | JGI IMG/M metagenome (GOLD analysis project Ga0209088, IMG submission 187324) | Freshwater microbial communities from Lake Simoncouche, Canada to study carbon cycling - S_140625_EF_MetaG (SPAdes) (version 2) | ecosystem: Environmental > Aquatic > Freshwater > Lake ... | reverse complement strand
CTGAGGAAACGCCTCCGGATCCCACAGCGCCACCCCCAGGCTCACCGAGAGGGGCATGCCCTCGCCACCGTCGGGGGCTGGCACCTTGGCAAGGAGCACGGCCTCCCGCAGCCGTTCGCAGATCCAGAGGGCCTCGGGGCCGTCGGTGTTGGGCAGGATCAGGGCAAACTCTTCCCCCCCCAGCCGAGCCACCACATCGCTGCTGCGCCGCAGGTCGGAATTGAGGATCGTGGCCACCTGCTTCAGGCAGGCATCGCCATAGGCGTGGCCAAGGGTGTCGTTCACCAGCTTGAAACGGTCGATGTCGACCAGGACGAGGGCGAACCGGTCGTTGTTCAACCTGGCGGCGGTGACCAGGGACTTGAGGAAGGAATCGAAGCTGCGCCGGTTCGGCACGTTGGTGAGTGGATCGAGCAGGGCAAGACGTTTGGCGCGCTCACTTTCGAATGTGTAGAACAGCAGACTGAGCAGGCTGCTCATCGAACAAATGCGCTGGATTTGCTCATCGCTGAAGCTGCTCTCACCCTGGAGTGCGATGGTGAGAACTGGAATCGAGATCCCGCGCGAATCGAGTCGCAGACCTAGGTAATCGTTGCAGTTCTGCTCCTTCAATAGCTTCAGGAAGGGGTAGGTCACGTCCTGCTGGCTGCCCAGCCGCTGGCGGAAGAGGGGAACCCTGGTGGCGATGTGGTGAAGTGGGCTGGCCTGGTGTTCCTCCCGTTCCAGAAAGGAGCGATCCATGCGCAGGGTCGTGACCTCACCGGGCTTGCTTTGATTCCAGATATACTGACTGCAATCGATATCATCCTCATCCGGCAGAAAGGCGAGAGAGAGCCTCAGGATCTCGAGGCCCCAGCTTTTGAGTTCGTTCACGAACAGCAGCAGGAATTCCTCGAAGCTGCGCAACTCAAACCATTTGTCAAGGATGTAGCGCTCTAGGGGAACCCCGCCGGCCCCATCGGGGACCGGCAAGGCGGTTTTCAGCAGCCGGTCGGAGGAGCGAGACTTGCTCACCATCGCTTCGATGGCCTCTGCACTCCAGGGTGAGTCGGTGAGGAAGCTGGCGACCGCATCCCACTCCATGGGCCGGGCGATCAGGTAGCCCTGCAGTCCGTCGACGCCCAGTCGGATCGCTGCGGCGAGGTCGCCATGGTCGTTCACGCCCTCGGCCACCACGGTTTTGCCGAGGGCATGCACCGTTTCGATGAAGGATCCGAGATAACGCTGCATGCGCAAAGAATCCCCGAGCCCGCTCACCAGATCGATGTCGAGCTTGATGGTGTCGTACCAGGCTGCGCAGATCCGCTGGTAGTTGGAGAGGCCCGAGCCGAAGTCATCGATCAGGATGCGAAAGTTCAGTTCCTTGATCAGCCGTTCCGAGGCGGCGCTGACGCTGTCGCTCTGATGGTTTCGTCCGGGGGTTTCCGTCAGTTCCAGGCTGATGCGCGAACTGTCAATCTTGTGTTCTTTCAGGCAATCAATCAGCTGGTTGAGACGGCTGGGGTTGGCAATGGAATCAATGCTGATGTTCACCGAAAGGTATTCGATTCGCTGGCGGAGTAAAGGCGTTGCCTCCAGGCTTTTTTGCAGGGTGGCCAACCGGGCGATCACCAGGGCGTCGATCTGGTGGGTGATGCCGAGTTCATGGGCGATGCCGATCAGTTCCCCGGTTTGCTGCTCCCGCAGCAGCGGCGTGCGGAAACGGATCAGCACCTCGAGGCCGAATTGGCCGGGACTGGCGAGCAGCAGGATGGGCTGCACGTTCAGGCCGATGTCCTCGCTGCGCAGTTGGCGCAGGGCGTCACGGATGGCGCCGGCCTGCCTCACCTTGGTCGCGTCGCTGGCCTCGATCAGGCGTGTGCTCGATCCGGCTTCAGCGGCCAAGATCTCCCCGAACCCATGGAGCTGGAGGACGGCTGCCCCTCCAGTTCTCAGCCTCAGCCGCTGGCCGGTCACCACGATGTCGTCGTCCCGCAGCAGCCCGTAGAACTGACTCTGGAGGGCGGCGCTCACACTGCTCTGGAGTTCGCTCAGCAGCAGGCGGTCCTGATCGGGATCCAGTTCCGTACCCCCCATCCCTTTCCCGGTCGAGCCATCGCCGGGACTGGTGAGGATGGCCGCCAGGCGAGTCTCCGAGGCCCGGTAACAACGCACCCTGGGGCCGGAGCCGGGATGCTGCTTCACCGCCTTGCAGGCCGACTGGAAGAGGCGGGCGATCTCCTCATCAGGCAGGAAGGCCTGCTGGCGTTCCAGCAGCCTCAGGGTCACGATGGTGAGAAGGCAGGGTGGGCCATCCCGGCTGGGCCCCCAGGCCGAGCCCACGAGGGCCGGATCCTGAAGGTCATTCTCAAGGGCGCTGCGGGAGAGCAGGCCGCTCTGGCGGTCCAACCAGAGGCTGTCAATGATCTTGTGCTGCCTGCGGGCCCGTCGTTCCGACCGGTAGGCCAGCAGGCCGCTGAGGCTCAGCAGCAGCCCGCCCAGGGGCCACACGAGCGCACGATCGAGCTGGGCACTCCCCCCAACTCCCTGGCGGTCGTCCTTTGGTTCATGGACCCGTAGGGTCTGGCCATCGAAGCGGAACCGGTGCCCATGCTCTGGCGGCACCGTTGGCTGCTGAACCGGATTTGCCCTCAAGCCCACCTGGGGTTGGCGGGTCACGCCCTGGCAGAGGATCTCCGGCTTGGCCGGGCCGACTCCGCCTTCCCCAACCCCTCCGACCGCCTGGCCCGCCGCCGGGACCGTGCCGTATCCGGGAGAGGTGGAAGTGATCCCGGGCTGCCAGACCGGTCGGGTGATGTCCTTCTGGGGCTGGCCCTGGCCAGCTGCGGTTTTTCGAACCAGAAGTTGGGAGGCCTTGAGGGCTCTGCAGAGCAGATCGGTGGTGGCTTCGATGTGGCGTCGATGCAGGCCCGCCTCCCGCAACTGGGCGGACTGGTTGATGATTACGACAACCGTGGAAGTTGCTATCACCCCAGCCGCCAGGATGCCGTAGGTGCTCCTCTGCATCGGCTGGAGTCTGTGTATACAGGCTAACGATCCACAACCTAGCGGCCCTTGTAGCCGCCCTTTGGCTTCCTTCCAAGGGGCCAAGGGTGGGCGGTTCAGAGTGGGTCGACTGCCCCGGATTACCCGTGATCCCGTCCCCGATGCGCCCAGTCCCTTCGTCTGCCGCACCATGGGTCGGCTGAGCCGGGGCCCATCGAGGGGCGCGCCGTTTGGCCCTCGATGGCGTGCTGGGGTGCCTTGGGGGCTGCTGGCGGTGGCCCTGCTCACGCTGCTGCCGAGCTCCCTACAGGCGGGCGTCACCATTCCACCCGGAGCGGATCGGGCTGCCGTTTCCTCCTATGGCCTGGTCCAGCGGGCCCCCTTCAACCGGCCCGACTTCTATCCCCTAGAGCGGCGCCCCAATCCGGCCCTCTACCGGCCCCACGCTGACTGGATCGGCCGGCTGATCCTGCCGGAGCCGGCCGAGGCCGCCGCCAGCGGTGAGGACTGGGCGTGGCTGGAGGTGGAGCAGGCTCCTGCCGCCGCTGCCCACCTGGTGGGGCGCCGGGTTCCCCTGGCCTGGGCGGATCAGCCCCGGTTGCGGGCTCTCGTGGCCCTCCTCACCACGGACATCCATCTCGGGGTCGAGGCCCGCTCCCTGGCGGCCCAGGGCAACGTGGTGCCCTGGCGGCTCGATGGCCGCACCCGGGTCGGGCCGCTCCAGTCCCTGGCCGGCGCCCGCCCCGAGGATGACCTCACCGTGCGGCTGGAGGGGGTGGAACTGGCGGACGCCGCCAGCCTCAGCGCCCCCCTGCCGGCCCGGGGGGAGGGGCCGGTGCTGCGGATCCCGACCCCGCCGGTGCAGATCAGCGGGCGTTGGATGGCCCGGGTGAAGCTGCTGAGGGCCCTGCCGGGGCGGGCGGGGGAAGCCGGCGACCTGTTCCGGGTGCGCCACTATGACCCCCGCAGCCACGGCTATGGGGGGCCAGAGGAAACGGTGCGCATCCCCAGCCAGCCCCCCAACCGGGATGGCCGGCGGATCTTTGATGCCGCCGGCCTGCTGGACAACCCGATCGGCGCCGAGGGGTGGACCCTCTACGGGGCGCCGGCGGCGGATGGCCTCTTCACGGTGCAGGCGCTGCTCCCCCAGGCCCTGGTGCAACTGAGCCCCGATGGGCAGCTGCGGGGCACCGGCGCGGGCCTCGGCCATCTGGCCCGCGGAAACTGGGATGCTGCGGCTACTCGGCGCGGCAGCTTCCGCCGCACCGCCCTCGAGCCCGATGCCATGCCAAGGCCTTGGGCGCTTGGCGACCATGCCCTGTTGATTCACGCTTTCGGTGGCATCGGCGGCCCTGGCGGTGAGCCCACACCCGGCTTCACGGTCACGGGCCATTTCGCGTTCGGCGAGGCGGAGGTGATCGCCGACCCCTTTGGCGGTGAGCCCCGTTTCGATCTGCGTTACCACCAGATCTACGCCAACAATCCTGATGGGATCGTGTCCGGCAGCCAGGAGTGGAGTGCCTGGAGCGGCGATCTGCAGCGGGGCTGGCTAGGGCTGCGGCCGATCTCGGATGTGCTCGTGCGGCAGGATCCGGCCCTGTTGGCGGCGCTGCGGCTCCAGGCCGAGGTGCTGATGGCGCGCTACCGCAGCGGTGATGGCCGCGGCGTGGCCGCGGTCACGGCCACCACCTCCTGCGTGCAGGATTCGGCCCAGGCCCTTTGGACCACGGTGGAGTTGCTGCGCCAGGGCCTGCTGTCCGGGCCCTCCCCATCGACCGGCCAGGCCGGCGGGGAATCCTTGGGCCGGTCCATCGAGGGGGTGCTCGTGCCCTTCGGCATCGTGCGCCCCGACTGGCACGGCAATGCGGAGCTGATCGCCACCGCCCTGCGGGCGGCGGACCGGGCCGGGCCAGGCTCCGGGGTGGGCTCCGTCGGCCCGGCTGCTGCGCCGGGGCCGACGGTGGGGCCCTTCCAGCGCGGTCAGAGCCCCCTCGATGCTCTGCTGAGCCTCCATTCGATCCTGCCCCGCCGTGGTCACGACGCCTTCGCGGCCCTGTTCCTGCGGCGCGGTGCACCCCTGTGGATCCTCCGCACCAACCAGATCCCCGGCGCCAATACGCGCTACGAACCCCTGGCACCCACCCTGCTCCTGGGCCGCCTGCCGCTGGTGGGGGAGCTGCAGCGTCGCCTGGCCGATGGCCTGCTGGCGCCCCTGGATGAGCGCCAGGTGGCACTGTGCCTAGTGGGCTTCGCGCTCTATGCGGCGGTGGCGTTGGCCCTGGGCCTTGGTTCCGGCTTCCTGGAGCCTGGCTACCCCTGGCCCCGACCCCGTCGTTTGCTGAGTGCGGCCGCATCCCTGCTGCCGATGCCCGCCATGGGGGAGGAGCTGCTGTTCCGGGGGGCCCTGCTGCCCCACCCCGGGGAAGGCACGCCCTGGCCGGTGCTGTTGGCCTGGAGCGCCCTGGGCATCGGGCTCTTCGTGGCATATCACCCCCTGGCCGGGCGGCTCTGGTACCGCCGGGCCGAGCGGGTGTTCCACGATCCCCGCTTTTTGCTGCAGACGGCCCTGCTGGGGGTGGCAACCACCGCGCTCTACCAGGGCAGCGGCTCCCTCTGGCCCGCCGTGTTGCTCCACGCTCTGGCAGTGCTGGTCTGGTTGGAGCGGCTGGGGGGGCGCCAGCTTCTAGCGCTGGGTCCCGTAGGGCTGGGCCAGCGCTGAAGGAGCCTGGCGCGGGGTCGGGCAGTCAACGGCTCCGCGGCTTGGGCCAGCCAGCGGGCCGGGGCCAGGCACCGCCGGGGCCTCCAGCCCGCGGCTCCCCGGCACCGCGCCAGCGCCGCCATGCCAGCGGCGGCCAGGGTCGCGGCGATCAGCCCGCCTGGACCCCGGCCAGGGTCGGGTAATCGATGAACCCCACGGGTCCCGGGCTGTAGAAGGTGGCTGGATCGGCCTCCTGGAGGGGCGCTCCGGCGGCGATGCGGGCGGGCAGGTCGGGGTTGGCGAGGAAGGCCCGCCCAAAGGCCACCGCATCCACCAGGCCGCCGCCGATCGCGGCGGCGGCCTCGGCGGGGGAGTACCCCCCGTTGGCGATCAGGGGCCCCTGGAAGTGTTGCCGCACCGGGGTCAGCACATCCCCGTGCCGCTGCCCCGTGAGGTCGGCGCGCATCAGGTGCAGATAAGCCAGCCCGCAGCCGTTCAGGCGCCCGGCCAGCCACGTGGCCAGGCCGATCGGATCGCTGTCGGCGATGGCGTTGAAGCCGTTGAGTGGCGAGAGCCGCAGGCCCACTAGGGGGGATTCCTGGCGAACCGCATCGATCACCTCCAGCAACAGCCGGGCCCGGTGTTCGATCGGGCCGCCGTAGGGGCCGTTTCGGTGGTTGCTGCCATCCTGCAGGAACTGATCCAGCAGGTAGCCGTTAGCGCCGTGGATCTCCACCCCATCAAAGCCGGCGGCGGTGGCATTGCGGGCGGCGAGGCGGAACCCCTCCACGATCCCGGGCAGTTCGTCGTCGGCGAGCTCGCGGGGCACCACGTAGGGCTGCTTGCCCTCGGGGGTATGCACTTCATCGCCCGTGATCGCGAGCGCACTGGGGGCCACCGGCCGGCGGCCGCCGTTGAGCAGCGGGTGGCAGGCCCGGCCGCCGTGCCAAAGCTGCAGCACGATGCGCCCGCCGGCGGCATGCACCGCGTCGGTGGTGAGTCGCCACCCTTCCACCTGGGCCTGGGAATGGATGCCAGGCTCGTGCCAAAAGGCCGAGTTGCCCTCCATCACCATGGTGGCCTCGGCGATCAGCAGACCGGCGCTGGCCCGCTGGGCGTAGTACGTGGCGATCAGCGGGCCGGGAACGTGGTCGTCGTCGGCGCGGCATCGGGTGAGCGGGGCGTGGATCACCCGATTGGGCAGCTCCAGATCAGCGAGGGCCAGGGGGGTGAACAGGTCGGTCATGGCGGCGGCGCAGACAACGGCACGGGGGTCTGACCATGCTGGAGCTGATCCGGCCGGGTGGACAACCTTCCTGTCAGGAGGCCATGGGGCGGTGCCAGGCGGGTTCCCAGGGCCAGCGGGGAAACCAGGACTCCATGCGATAGACCAGGCGCGAGAGGAACAGGCTGAAGGCCGTGCTCCCGGAGGGCCGCCCGTAGGGTGCGAAGCCGGCCGGCATCAGCCGGGCCACCTCGCGCGGATCGACCGCCGCCAGGGGAATGCGCCGCGCCAGGGCCAGGGCCGAGGCGATCGCCAGCCCCTGGCCCACCGAGATGTTGAGTTCGATGATCCGCCCAGCCCCTTGCCCCAGGCCGCCGAAGCCGCTGGCCGGCCCGAGCACCGCCAGGTTGCTCACCTCCCGCGGCAGGGTGTGGCGGTAGCCGAAGTTGAAGGTGGGTTTGGCGGGCGGAACGTAGTGGGAGATGCCACCGCGGAAATCCAAGTGATAGGTGAAGGTGCCGAGGGCCTCCGGGCGGGGCACGCCGCCCCGGGCCATCAGGCCGGCGCTCAGGGCCATGCGGGGATGGGCGATCTGGTCGGCGGAGCGGATGTAGAGCTCCGGCATCCAGTGCACCCGCCGGGCGCCATGGCGCAGGAAGAAGCTCTCCACATCGGCCGCCGCCGGCACCATCCAGTCCAGCGGCCGGCCGTGGCGGGCGATCACCTCGCGGTTCTGATCGGCACTGTTGCGAAAGAGCAGCGCGTTGAAGCTGAGTCGGTCGGGAAGGATCGCGATGTTGGCCGCGTCCATCCGGGCCGGTGCTTGCCGCAGGCCAGGGGCGAGCCCCTGCTCGCCATGCACGGCGACGCTCAGGGCCGGACTCTGCTGGTCGGCGCTGTCGCTGGTGGCCGAATACAGCAGCAGCGGATTGCCGCGTTGGTCGACGAGGTCGGCCAGGAGGCGCTGGCGGTCGCTGCGGTAGGCGGGCCACCCCACCAGCCATTGCTGGGCTTCCCGGTCGCGGCGGTCGAGAAGGCGCCGGGTGAGTTGTTCCTCCAAGTTGCGCAGCTGGGTGATCGAGAGGCCTTCCACCTCGAAGATCCAGCCCAGGGAGATGCTTTCCCGCGAGAGGCCGCGGGGCCCCAGTCCCCGCAGGAAGGGCACCGCGGCCCGGCGGGCGAGGTCACCGCCCAGGCTGGCATCGATGAAGAGGTCGGCGCCGAGCCGGCCATGGCCAGCCGTTTCGATCACGCAGAGGCGCTCGTTTCCAGGGGCGTGGAACGAAGCCGCCGTGGCAGCCGCGGAACGCTCCAGCTCGGTGCCGGTGGGCACCACCGCAGGCAGCAGGCTGATCTGCGCCCGCCCAAGGGCCCGCGCAAAAGCCCGGGAAGCCTGGCGGGGATCCACGGCGATCTGATGCACGCCGATGAGCCTTAGGAAGCGGAGGTAGAGATCGGAGGAGGGCGCGAAGGGGGGCAGTTCCCCCCACATGTCGCGCGGCACCTGGTTGCGGTCGAGGTAGGCCAGGCCGGCGCGGGCGATGGTGCCCCCCAGCCCCGCGCGCAGGTCGGAGGGGGTGAGCAGGGCGATGCGGGGCTGGGGCCGGCCGGCCAACCGGGGGAGTTGGCGGCTGAGTTCCAGGGCCGTCATCACCCCGGCCGGCTCGTCGCCGTACACGATCACATCGAAGTGGCGCTCGCCTTGGCGCCGGCAGCTCGGCTCCGTCGGGCTCGGCGGCAAGCGGGAAGCCGGTCCGTAGGCGGCGGCTGGGACCTGTGCCACGGGAATGGCGAAGGCGAAGGCCAGGGCCGCCAGGCGTTTCGGCGCCGATCGCCGGCCCGTCCGGTGGCCAGCCGGCTGGCGGTCAGTCGTGCGGAGACCATCGGCCCGGCGGATCGCCCGAGGCTTGGGGCCGCCCCGATTCGGTGGCGGTCCCCAGGGCGAGGTCCGAGGCCAGATCCCCATCGGTGGCCAGATCCGCCGTAGACGCGATGACGTCCACGCTCTTGTGCTCCCGGGGGTGGCCAGGGGGGTGCACTGCCTCGACAGCCTCAGCGTGATCGCTGAGCCATTCCCTGCACTGATCGAAGCCAAGATCCGGAGAGTGACCACCCGCTCCCAACCGCGGGGATCGGCCTGGACCCTACGGCTGGCTGGCGTTCCAGGCCTGTTGCGGGATACCGGCGGAGGCGGGCCGGAACACCCCCCGTGGGCCATCCTGCTGCCATCCCTGCGTTGGTTTCGTTCTGGCCCCGATCGTCGCCCGTTCCAAGGCTCCCCCACCTGAGCGTCCGGGGGGCTCGAGCCCTAGACGGTGCTCGGAGGGGGCGGCTCGATGGGCGTTGCATCCAGGGCTGGCCTTCTCCCTGCTGCTGCTGCTGCTCACCTTGCTGCCTCCGCAGGCTCGGAGTGGCCCGGCGGCGGCTGCAGGCCAGCCCCGCCCCACGGCTGTCACCCCGATCGCCCCGACCGGGCCCGACCAGCAGCCCTCAGCCCCGGGCCTCAGCCCCCGCCCCATCTCCACCCCATCAGCCGTGCGCGACCCCGCCGCCCCAGCTCCGGCCAGCGGAGCGCCAGCCAGCTCACTCCCCGCTGGCCTGCCCGCCCCGGGCCCCTCCACCCCGGAGCCGGCCCTCGGCGTGTGGCTCACCACGGTGGATAGCGCCGTGATGTACGACCCGGCCGAGGCCGAGCGGGCTCTGACCTTCTTGCGCCACAACGGTTTCCGCCGGGCGGCCCTGCCGCTTTACACCGCCGGCGTGGTGACCTGGACCCCGGCGCCAGCCCGCAACCGCCTCGCCATTCCCACCGACCCGCTGCTGCCCGCCTCCCCGGCCGCCGGGTCAGGAGCAGCCAGCACCCGGCACCACAGATCCGATGCGCCAGCCTCGGCAGGCCTAGCCGGCGACAGCGGCGCAGAACCCCAGGGCCCCGCGGCGGCCAGGGCGGCTGCCATCCCCGCATCGCCGCCGGCCCCCTCGAGCCGAACCGGCGCTCGCCCCGCCCATGGGCTGGGGCCCACCGCCTCCCTGTTGGCGGCCCTCGGCCGGGCCGGCCTGGAGCGGGTGGGCTGGTTTGAATTTGGCTTGATGGCCCCGGTCGGCGCCCCCTGGCTGGTGGGCCGCGACGACCTGCTGCTGCACGACTCCAGCGGCTCCACCCTCTGGCAGGAGAGCCCGGGGCTGAACCGGGTGTGGCTCAATCCGATCCTGCCCGAGGTGCAGCAACTGCTCGAAGACCTGGTGGTGGATGCCTGCACCACCCTGCCGCTGGAGGCGATCCAGTTCGACGATCACCTGGGCTATCCGGTGCGCTTCGGCTACGACCCGGCCACCCTGGCGGCCTGGCGGGCCACCGAGGCCGGCCGCCGCAACCGCAGCCCCGATCCGCTCCAACCAGCCTGGATCGCCTGGCGGGCCGAGCAGGTCACGGCCCTGCTGGTGCGGCTGCGGGCGGCGATGGCCGCGGCTTGCCCGGCGGTGCGGGTTTCGGTGTCGCCCAACCCCCAGGAGTTCTCCTACACCAACTACCTGGCCGACTGGAGCAGCTGGGTGCGGCGGGGGCTGGTGGATGAGGTGGTGGTGCAGATCTATCGCGACAACCTCGCCGCCCTGGGCCGCGAGCTGGGACAACCGAGCCTGGCGGAAGCGGCCCGGCGGGTGCCGGTTCGGATCGGGTTGCTGGCGGGCCTGAAAAGCCAGCCCAAGGATCGGGCCCAGCTCCGCAGGGAGCTCCAACTGGTGCAGGGGCGGGGTTACCGCGGCATTGATCTGTTCTTTTATGAATCGGCCCGGCGGCACTTCGCAGCGCCAGATTGAGGGTTTGGCGAAACGGCAGTTCGCCATTGAAAAGGGCTGCGACGTTGATAGCCATTGATGGAAGCGGCAGTCAGTTAATCGATGGCAGGACGTGGCCATCAACCCCGGTAAGTTCGCGCCCATGCTGTGCTGAATCCAGGCAAAGACTCAGCAGTGCTGATGGTGGCAGGCACACCGGTTCTGGTCCGGTGTTCATCAGCTGGTTACAGAAGCTGTTGGACTCCGCTGGGATAGTGCTACATCATCCACGACTCCTGATCGTCATGGTCATGAACTGGCTGACCTTCGCCTCCACCACGGCTCCCCAGGGACTGCCGGTGATCCTGCCCGCCTTGGCCGGAGCAGGCCTGTTGATCGTCCTCTCCCAGCTCTTCGTGCCCAAGAGCGGCTCTTGAGCGGTTGTTCTTTGCGCTAGCGCAGTTGCCGGCTGGTCGTCCGGTTCAGAACTGCACCCCACCCAGTTCCTCACTGACCGCCCACAATCTCTGCCGTTGGGCTGGATCCTGGGCCGCTGGCGCCATGCGCACCGGAGTTGGATAGCCCTTCATGCCCCCGAGCTGATCGGGGCCATAGTGGCCGGCGGGGGTGGCCTCCGGCGCGGTAGCGGCAAAGAGCTGGGGAAGGGCGCCCATGGCGGCGCTCTGGAAGAGCGGATCCATCAGCCGGTAGGCGAAGGCCTCGAGCCGGGAGCCGTTCATCGCCACCGAGGCGGGCTGGAGGTTGGTGCGGGCCAGGCCGGGGTGGGCCGCTAGCGACAAAACCCCGCTGCCTTGGGCCTCGAGTCGCTCCTGCAGTTCCACCGCCGTCATCACATTGGCGAGCTTGCTCTGGCCGTAGGCCTGCCAGCGGTCATAACGGCGTTCGCCCTGCAGATCGTCAAAGGCCATGCGGCCGAAATACTGGGCGCCGGAGGTGACATGCACCACCCGGGCTGCGGGGCTTTGGCGTAGCAGGGGCAGCAACTGCAGGGTGAGGACGAAGTGGCCCAGGTGGTTGGTGGCGAACTGCAACTCGAAGCCGTCGCGGCTGAGGGTGCGGGGTGGTGCCATCACGCCGGCATTGTTGATCAGCAGATCCAGGCGCCCGTAGCGCAGCGCCACCTCGGCGGCGGCACTGCGCACGCTGGTCAGGTCCGCCAGGTCGAGGTCGAGCAGGTCGAGGGCACCCCAGCGCGATGCGGCTGCGGGGGCGGGGCGATCCGCTGCCGATTCCTCACCCGTTGCCGTGAGCAGCGCCTGGCGGGCCGCCTCACCGCGCTGACGGGAGCGGCAGGCCATCACCACCGTGGCGCCACGGGCGGCCAGGGCGCGGCAGGTTTCCAGGCCAAGGCCGCTGCTGGCCCCGGTCACCAGGGCCAGGCGGCCACTGAGGTCGGGGATGGAGGCGGAGGTCCAGCTCACGGGCGATGGCAGGGGAATAGCAATCCTGACCCAAACCACGCTCTCTCCGCGGGGGGAAGGTGCTGGCGGCTACCCCACCGACTACCACCCGTCGCAAAGTCTGAGAGCGCGGTCGGGACTCCTGAACCGGGGGCTGGCCCAACCCAGTGGCTCTGGAGCCCTTCAGCGCCTCGATGCGGCTGGGATCCCTTCGGGCTGCTCGTCGGCCGGGCTGAAGCTGTAGAACTCCAACTCGACAGCTTCGCGGCCGCCCCGCTGCAGGCGCACCCTCCCCAGCGGCCGCAGGTCCTGGAAGTGATCGGCCGTACGCATCGCTGCGATCGGTTCATCGCCTCCCACAAAGCCGTACATCACCCCCCGACGGGCGTTGGGATCGAGCCCTCCGTTCCAGAACCGGAAGCCGCGTGGATTGCCGTCATAGGAGGTGTAGTGGGCCCGGCTATGGCCCCGCAAGGCCAGGGCGAGGAAACCCGGAAGCTCATAGCGATTGCTGGCGATCACCTCCGCTTCGGTGAGGGCCTTCCAGATCGTGGGATCGCGGCGTAGGGCCCGGCGTAGGTCGGCCGAATCGGTCAGCTGATCGGAGGTGTCCAGGCCCGCCGGGATCAGGGCGGAGGCCACCCCCCAGCGGATGTGGCCCACCACCAGCAGGCAGAGCGCCGGCACCACAGCAGCGGTGATCCAGGCCGTGCGGCGCAGGCCCCGGTCCCCCGCACGCCAGAGGGGCGCGAGCCGGGCCGCCGCCAGCGGCAGGGCCAGCCACCAGGCGGGCACCAGCCAGCTCTGCAGCACTTGCATGCGGCCGGCCAGCAGCAGGAAGAAGGCCAGCTGGGGCAGCACGATCCAGCGCAGGGTCTGGCGGAACTCGGCCCGGGCGAGCGGGGCGGCGCTGCCACGGCCATCCCCCAGGCCCCGCAGCACGGCCAGGGCGATCGGCGGGAAGAGCAGCAGCAGCTGGGTGATTAACAACAGGGGCGGTCCGGCTGGATGGAAGACCACGTGGTGGCCGGTGCGGGCGGCATGGAAGGAAAACGATGTCCAGCCATGGCGGGCATTCCAGATCCACAACGGCGATGACACCACCAGCCAGGTCAACAGCACCAGCAGGGTTTCGCCGGGCCGCCAGCGCCGGCTCCGCAGCGACTGGGCCAGCCGGATGCCCAGCAACGACACCAGCACCAGGAAGCTCTGGTACTTGCAGAGGGTGAGGCCGCCGAGGATCATCCCCAGCCCCACAGCCCCCGCCCCGCCCATGGGGCGGCTCAGTGGATGGCGGGCCAGCCACCAGGCGAGCAATGCCGCCATGAGCAGCAGGGGGGAATCGGGCAGCAGCAGCAGGCCGCCGCACACCATGAGCAGCGGCGAGAGGCTGGCCATCCCGGCCGTCAGCAGGGCCGCCCGCATCCCGAACAACGGCCGGCAGGCTTCCGCCAGCAGCCCCGAGGCCAGGGTGTAACTCAGCAGGGCTGGAACCCGCAGGGCCACGATCGAGCCCCCCAGGAGATTGCCCAGCCACGACCACAGCCCCGTGGCCAGCGGGTGGTCGAAGTAGCTCAGGGCCGGGTGCTGGCCGTAGAAGAGGTAATAGCTCTCGTCGTAGCCGGGGGGAAGGATCAGGGCCACCAGGCTGCAGCAGGATCGCCGCAAGGCGGCGGCGGTAGGCCACGGTTGAGGACGCCGTCATGCTCCGGGGCTCCGCTCCGGGGCCAACGCGCCCTCCGGCTCCAGATCCCGCCGCAGCCCTAGGCGCTCCGCCACCCGTTCCGCCGCCACGAAGAACACCGGCGTGGCGTAGAGGGTCACCAGCTGGGACACCAGCAGGCCGCCCAGCACCACCAGACCCAGCGACTGGCGCACATCACCCCCGGCCCCGAAACCGAGGGCCAGCGGCAGGGTGCCGAGAATGGCGGCTGCGGTGGTCATCATGATCGGGCGGAACCGCAGCGCACAGGCCTGGAGGATCGCGGTGGAGGCGCCAGCGCCGCTGCGGCGCAGCTGGTTTGCTACATCCACCATCATGATGCCGTTCTTCTTCACCAGGCCGATCAGCAGGATCAGGCCGATGAAGCCGTAGATGTTGAGTTCGGCATTCACCAGAATCAGCATCGCCAGCCCCCCCACCGCCGCCGGCGGCAGGCTGGTGAGCACCGTGAGCGGATGGATCGGGTCTTCGTAGAGGATCCCCAGCACCGCGTAAATCACCAGCACCGACACCAGCAGCAGCCAGCCCAGGCCCCCAAGCGACTGGGCGAACACCCGCGCATCGCCCTGGAAATCCAGGCTGCTGCCGAGCGGCAGCAGCGGCTCGGCCCGCCGCCGGATCTCGCGGCTCACCCGATCGAGCGACTGACCCGGCCCCAGGTTGAAGGAGAAGTTCACCGAGGGCAGCTGGTCGGTGTGGTTCACCGCCACCAGGCCGGCCGATTCGGCCACCTGGGTGAGGCTGGAGAGGGGCACCAGGGCGCCGCTACGGCTGCGGATTGCCAGTTTGTCGAGGTCGCTGCTGCTGCCCTGGTCCGCCGCCGCTACGCCCCCCAGCACCGGGTACTGGCCATCGCCGCGCAGGATCTGGGAGATCTGTCCCTCGCCGTAGCTGGCCGCCAGGGCCGCCTGGACATCCGCCACCGACACCCCCAGAGCCGCGGCCCGGTCCCGGTCGATGCGCAGATCCAGCTGGGGATTGGAGGCCAGTAGGTCGTTGTTGAGATCCACGATGCCCGGGATCTCCCGCAGGCTGCGCTGCAGGGTGGCGGCCAGCCGGACCAGGTCGGCGAGCTCGGGGGTCTGGAGGGAGAACTGGTATTTGGCCCGGCTGCTGGTGCCGCCGATGTTGACCGCCGCTGGCAGCCGTGCGAAGCCCCGCAGCCCTGGCACCGCGTTCACGGAGCGCCGCAGGTCCCGCACCACCTCCTGGGCCGACTGACGCCGCTGCGCGCGGGGCTTGAGCTTCACGAACAACCGCCCGCCGCTGGCCGATGAGTTCGGCCCGCCCTGGCCGATCGTGCTGTTCACCCCCTCGACCGCCGGGTGGTCGAGCACCTTGCGGCTCAGCCGCTGATGCAGCTTGGCCATCGTGGTGAAACTCGTCCCCTCGGCCGCCTGGGTCGACACCGTGATCTGGCCGGTGTCGACATCGGGGATGAAGCCTTTGGGAATCAGCAGAAAGAACACCAGGCTCAGGCCCACCAGGAGCAGAGTGAGGGTCTGGGTGGGCCGGGGGTGGCGCAGGGCCTCCTCCAGGGTGCGGGCGTAGTAGCGGGAAAGCCGTTCAAACTGGTGGTTGAAGGCTGCGATCAGGCGCTCGAGCCCGCGATCGGGGCGCCGCAGCATCCCCCCAAGTCCCCGCAGGCCCCCACCGCCCTCTTTCAGCAGAAGGTGCGCCGCGGTGCTTTCCCTTCGGGCACCGCCTAACACGGGGGCCTCCTGAAAGCGGGCGCTGAGCATCGGGGTGAGCGTGAGCCCCACCAGGCCGGAGAAGGCGATCGCCACGCTCAGGGTGATGGCGAATTCCCGGAATAGCCGCCCCAGCAGGCCCCCCATCAACAGGATCGGCAGAAACACCGCCATCAGCGAGATGGTCATCGACACGATCGTCGGACCGATCTCCTGGGCACCCCTGAGGGCCGCCGTGCGCCGGTCGAGGCCCTCCTCCTGCAGCCGGGCGATGGCTTCCACCATGACCACGGCGTCATCCACCACAAAGCCCACGCTCAGGGTGAGGGCCATCAAGGAGAGGTTGTCGAGCGAATAGCCCAGCAGGGCCATCACCGCGAAGGTGCCAATCAGCGACACCGCGATCGCCAGTCCGGGGATCAGGGCGGTGGTCGAGAACCCCAGGAACAGCACCACCACCCCCACCACCAGCAGCACGCTCTGCAGCAGCGAATGCTGCACGTCGTCGATGGCGGCCCGGATGCTTTCGGAGCGGTCGTAGAGCACCCGGATCGCGATGGCGGCGGGGATCCGCTCCCGCAGTTCAGGCAACAGCTCGAGGATGCGCTGATTGATCGCCACCGCGTTGCTGCCGGGCTGGCGCTGCACCGCCAGCACGATCGACCGCACACCGTTGAAGCGGCTGGCCAGCCGTTCGTTGGCCACGCTGTCGCTCACTTCGGCCACATCGGCCAGCCGGATCGGGGCGCCGTTGCGGTAGGCCACCACCAAGTCGCCGAAGGCGGCCGCATCCAGTAGGCGGCCATTGTCGCGGATCGCGTAGGTGCGCTCCGGGGTGTAGAGGGTGCCCGCCGGAATCGTGGAGTTGGCGCTCTGCACCGCCGCCACCACGTCGTTCACCCCCAGTTGGCGCGCCGCGAGCTGCTGGGGGCGCATTTTCACCCGCACCGCATATTTCTGGGCCCCGAAAATGTTCACCTGGGCCACACCGCTCAGCATGGAAAGGCGCTGGGCGATCTGGATCTCCGCCGCCCGGTTCACCTCCGAGAGCGGCAGCACCGAGGAGGTGAGCACCAGATAAAGGATCGGCTGCTCAGCCGGATTCACCTTGCGCACCGATGGTGGGGTTGGCATGCCCGCCGGAAGCTGGCGCTGCGCCTGGGAGATGGCGGTCTGTACGTCCTGGGCGGCGGCGTCGATGTCGCGCGAAAGATCGAATTGCAGGGTGATCTGGCTGCTCGACTGGGTGCTGCTGGAGGTCACCGTGGTCAGGCCCGGCAGGCTGGAGAACTGCTGCTCCAGCGGCAGGGCCACGGCGCTGGCCATGGTTTCCGAATCCGCCCCCGGCAGGGTGGCGCTCACCTGCAGGGTGGGGAAATCGATGTTGGGCAGGTCGCTGATCGCCAGCTGGCCGTAGCCCACCAGGCCCGCCAGCACCAGGGCGAGGCTGAGCAGCAGGGTGGCGATCGGCCGGCGGATCGCCGCCGCGGAGAGGTTCATGGCTGCTGCTGCCTGGGCCGGTTGCCTGCGGCAGTCCCTGATCCGGGCTGGCCCTCGCCGCTGCCGCCAGCTCCGCTGGCTTTGCGATCGGCTTGCGTGCGCAG
>Ga0209088_10001170_pt1 | contig 17132 bp, 34 predicted proteins | sample S_140625_EF_Meta_FD_187324 | JGI IMG/M metagenome (GOLD analysis project Ga0209088, IMG submission 187324) | Freshwater microbial communities from Lake Simoncouche, Canada to study carbon cycling - S_140625_EF_MetaG (SPAdes) (version 2) | ecosystem: Environmental > Aquatic > Freshwater > Lake ... | reverse complement strand
ATTTTAAATAAAGAAGGTGCTAAGTTTTGCTTCCCAGATGGTGATATTAATCCTCAATTGGGCAATGCCTGGTGGTTTGATAATTCTGTAGATCATTGGGTAGAAAACAATACGGATTCCGACAGAATAGCAATGATTGTTTGTATTAGAACAGAAATGTTTAAGGATAAAAATGCAAGACGTATCAGATAGATTCAATAATTTGCTAGGCAAATTTGAAATAGATTTGGGCATTAAACACCATTTCTCTAGTGGCGTTTACGCTAAAGAAATGCTCATCCCTAAAGATCATATTGTTGGCACACATTCTCATACTTTCGATCATTTAAGTTTACTTGCTAGCGGAAAAGTTATTTTAAAAACAGATGATTCTGAGCAATCTTTTACAGCGCCAGCGGTTATTACTATTGTAAAGAATAAAAACCATGAGATTTACGCAATAGAGGATTCTGTCTGGTTCTGCATTCATGCAACAAATGAAACTGATCCATCAACGATTGATGAAGTATTAATTAGCAAGAAAGGGGAATAATATGCCAATGGGATTTGCAATGGCCGGAAGTGCAGTGGCAGGCTTGATTGGGGCATCAATGCAAGCAGATGCAGCTAAAAGCGCAGCAAGAATGCAGGCTGATGCTGCTGATCGTGCTGCACAGCAACAGCGAGAAATGTTTGATATTCAGAATGAACAACAAAAGCCATATCGAGAAGCAGGCTATGGTGCGTTGACAAATATTAAAGATATGCTGCCTTATTTTACTAAGCAGCCTACAGCAGAAGATGTATTAGCAATGCCTGGTGCACAATTTGGATTAAAGCAAGCTGTAGAATCTGGAAGGCAGGGGTTAAACGTAGGCGGTGGCGGTAGCAATATGACTCGCGGCGCAATTAAGTTTGCTACTGATTACGGCACTAATGTTGCGTTGCCAAGTTACTTGGGAATGAGAACTGGCATATACAATACTTTGTCTAATCTTGCGGGTCTTGGTCAAAAATCTCAAGAATCAATTGGTAATTTGGCTTCAGGTGTTGCTGGTAACATTGGTCAACTAGGCGTTGGTGCTGCGGGCGCATTGGGTGCAGGTCAGATTGGCGCTGCTAATGCTTATGCAGGTGCTGGTCAAGGCGTTGGTAATGCAGGAATGTTATATGCAATGATGAATAGAAATCCATCTTTAACGCCATATCAAACTGGCCAGCAATTAAGCAGTCAATATGGCGCAGGAAATGTTTACGGCGTAGGTGGCGGCGGCACTGTTCCAACATCTTTTACGCCAAGCCCTGGCGTTCCTATTTGGATGGAGTAATAAATTATGGCTGATTTTAATTTTCAACCAGTAGCATCACAAGTTAAACCTGTGCCGCAGATGTCATTGGGTGACATGATGAATGTTGCTCGTGGCGCACAGCAATATCAGCAAGCAGAGCAAGTTAATCCTTTGCTATTGCAGCAAGCACAACAACAGGTTGAGCAAGCTAGGCAGATGAATCCGTTGCTATTGCAACAAGGGCAACAAGCAACTCGCACTGGTGAAATTGCATTAAGTCTTGAAGAACAAAAAAATAAAGAACGTCTTGGCGCACAGCAATTTTTTAGCAATCCTAATAATTTTCAAGATGAAACCGGCATGATTGATCTAAAAAAGATTAATGAATCTAGCCATTTATTTCCATTAACTTTCCCAGATATTAGCCAAAAGTTTTCAACTCTAGCCAAATCACAGACCGAATCAAATAAAGCTAATCGAGAATTAGATACTGGCGGTAGAGAATTAATTGCATCAACGATTGCGCCAATGGGTTATGCAGGAGTTCAAGACCCCAAAGAATATGTTAAAAAATTAATTGATTTAAAAGATCAATATCCAAATGATATTAAATTAAAAAATGCTGTTAATGCAAAAATAGCATTGCTTGCCCAAATACCAGGACCAAGCCCAGATGTTGCTAAAGGTGCAATTATTGCATCTGAACAATTACTAACGCCAGCTCAAGGTCGTGAACAATTTGCACCTAAAGCTGGGACACTTAGCACCAGTAGTAGAATATTGCCAACAACAACATATTCAAGCATGGGTGGTCAGCCTGGGCAAATTGTAGTTGGGCAAAAAGAATTGGCTAAAATGGAAATACCGCCTGGCTCAACGCAGGAAGTAACCGGCGCAGATGTTAATGGTATTCCAATAGTAACTGTAAAAGCGCCAGATGGAAGTGTAATTGGCTCGTTTCAAGTTCCTCAAGGATATGCAGGAGGCGCTGCACAGCAAAGCGCACCACAAGGTATGCCGCAAGGCGCACCAAGTGTGCAACAACCGGCAACCCAGACTGCACCACAAAGACCAGATATTTCATATAATGCGCCAGTTAGATTGCCAGCAGGCGAGACTCCAGATACTTATCAAGCTGCACAAAACATAAGAATGACTGCTAGTGAATTAGCTAAACAAGTTCCTTGGCAAAAAAATTCTAGTACAGAAATTATTAGATTGGCTAATGATGTTATGTCCGGTAAAGGCGCTCAAACACTTGCAAACCTTACTGGTGGTTATGCGGTATTTAATGCTCTTGGAATTGGTGGAGAAAATGCTACTAATCTGCAAAATTTAGGGCATTATATGGCGCAACAAACAACAGCATTATCGCAAGGCACTGGTCTTGGCACTGATGCAGGTCGTGCTATTGCAGGAAGAATGGCTGGTGATGAAACATGGACACCACAGGCTATTAAAGATACAGCTAGAGTTAATCGTGCGTTAGCTACTGGCACTGAACTATTTAATCGCGGAGTTGAGGCATCATTTAATAAAACTAAAAATCCAATTTCTGCTAGAGATTTTCAGAATAAATGGTCAACAACTTTAGGTAATGATGGAATTTATGCAATTCAATTGTATGATTTAATTCAAAACAATGATAAAGAAGGTCAGGCAGATTTCTTTAAAAAACAAGGGATAACAAGTTCTAAAGACCCCAGATATATTGCACTTAAAAATAAACTTGGGCAGATGTCTTTATTACTGAAAGGTCAATAATGGTTGATGAATTAGACCCTATTGCAATAGATAATGCAGTTAAGCAATTTTTTGGTGAAAAGACTGCTAAAGCACCTGCTACGACAACAGCCAAAACAACTTCTACAGGACCAAGATTAGAAGGATTAAATCCTGATTTGCTTGCTCGTCTTCAAGAAGCGGAAGCTGCTTATCGCAAACAATTTGGCAGAGATTTGCCTATTACCAGAGGTGTTAGCACCAGAGAAGAACAAGAAAAATTAGTGCAAAGAGCAAAGGCTGGAGAAAAAAACATTTTCATGCCAACTAATCCTGCTAATTTTCCTAATAAACAAATATTTCATGCTGATGCAGTAGACATAGACAGCAAAGTTCCAGAATCATTTTTGAATAAATTTGGGATTCATCGACCATTGGGCAGCAAAGACCCAGTTCATGCTGTATTAATGCCTGCGCCAAAAACACAATCAACTACTCAAGAAGATGCTATTGATTTATCAAAAATTGATGCTTCGGTTGAAGATTTTTTTAAGAATCTACCAAAAGAAAAATCAAAAGGCGTTACATTTCAAGGCGTAAAAAAATCTGCACAAAAGTTTTTAAATAATGCAGGAATTCAATCTGCTTCAATTCTTGATACTTTAGCAGGAGTAATTCCTGCAACACTTGGAATGGCTACTTATGCAGGTGCTAGATTGGGTTCAACATTAAATCCAGAAGAAACAGCAAGACGAGCATTAAAAAATGAACCAATATTAACTTCACCAGAACAGGCTGCGGCAATACAACAACAAGTTACAAAACCATTTGAACAACCATTTGGCAAAATAGCAAAAGTTACTGAAAATCCAGAATATAAAAATGAATTAAGCAGGCAATTAATGGATTTTATTGGCAAAAATGTTGATAAAGGTTCTGAATGGATTTCTAAACAAACCGGAATTCCTAAACCTGACGTTGATTTTATGATGAATGCAGGTATGTTTGCTGTGCCTGCTGTTGGTGCTGCTGCTTTAAAATCTAAACCAGTTCAGGCTGTAGTTAGACCAATTATTGAAGAAGGAAAGATGATTGGCGAGGCTGTTTCCCAAGCTACTCCACAGGCGGTTAAAAATGTTGTTGGCAGAACTGTTGAAGCTGTTGCACCTGGTTATGGAATAACTAAGCCTGCTGCGGCTGTCCCAACAACTGCTAGCGGACAACCAGTTCAAGCAGCACCCTATGCTCAGGTTGAAGGTATGCAAGCGCGTGGTAGCGTTGGTGCGGCTGCTGCACCTAATGCAGCAATTATTCAGCAAGCATTGGATGTGGCAACTCCAGAATTCAAACAGTTGTATGGAAGTATGCCACTAGATAAAGTAAATGCACCGGTAGTATTACGTCATTTAGAAGCTGATTCCTTACCAATTCCGATACGTTTAACTGAAGGTCAGGCAACTGGTGATCTAGTTAAAATTTCAAAAGAGCAAAACATTCGTGGAACTACAGAAGGTCAAGCTATTGCATATCGATTAAATGAACAAAATAAAGCGTTAGTTGATAATGTGCCATTAATTAAAGAGCAAGCTGCGCCAGATGTTTATGCAACCAGAACGATTGAATCCAGTGAATCATTAATAAACGCATACAAAGAATTAGATACTGCTAAAAATTTTGAAATTTCAAATGCTTATAAAGAATTAGAAAACGCTAATGGCGGAACTTTTCCTGTTGATGGCGCAACAATTGCTAAAAATGCTGAAGCAATGTTAAGTAAAAAATTAAAAACTGAATTTTTGCCACAATCAATTAAATCGCAATTAGACAGATTTAAAAACGGTGAACAAATGACGTTTGAGCAATTTGAAGCATTAAGAACTAATCTTGCTAGTGAAATTCGAAAAGCTGAAAGATCAGGTGATGGTAATGCTGCTGCTGCTTCTGGCATTGTTAGAAAAGCAATGGAAGATTTGCCATTACAAGGCAGTGCCGCCAACTTAAAACCATTAGCAGATAATGCTAGGAATTTGGCAAAATCACGATTTAACGCATTAAAAAAAGACCCTGCTTATAGGGCGGCAGTTGATGACACAGTGCCTGCTGATAAATTTTTTGATAAATTTGTTATTCGTGGCGTAAATAAAAATGTCGATACAATGATTAATACTTTTGGTCAAAATTCTGTGCCACATCAACATGTAAAAGCAGGAACAATCAATTGGTTATCTGATAAAGCAGGAATTATAGATAACAAAGGAAATTTTAGTCAAAAAACTTATAATCAAGCATTAAAATCTTTGGATGATGTAAAAAATTATCAGGCAATTTTTGATCCGCAAACACAATTGCAATTAAAAACTTTGGGCAATGTTGCAAACTATACGCAATTTCAACCGCGTGGTTCTTATGTCAACAATTCCAATACTTTGGTTGGCTCTCTTGCCAATAAAGCAGCTAATGCGGCTGAAAGTACTGGCAATGTTGTTGGATTAAAATTTGTCGGTGGATATCCTATTGGAACTAAAACCAGGCAATTTTTCCAATCACGGGCGCAAAAAGCTGAAGTTAAGAAATCATTACAACCAGGTGCTGGATCAAACATAAACGAGTAAAACAATGGAAATTGACCCAATACGATATGGCGTTCTGTGGCAAAAGGTTCAAGACTACGAGCGCCGATTTGATGCAATGGAAGCCAAGATGGATAAGTTGGAAACTAGCCTAGACAGTCTGATTGCAATGGCCAATCAAGGTCGTGGCGGGTTCTGGGTAGGCATGACTGTAGTGTCTATCATATCAAGCATATCTGGTTATTTTACTCACTGGATAAGCAAAGGATAGCTATGGTTACTAAATCCGTTAAGCCTAGACGCGCCCCACGTAAGCCAGTGGTCAGGGATGAACCTAAACCATCTCAAGGGCTAACAGATAAGGCCATTGATCTGATTAAATGGGTTGATACGCCATTTAAACTGTTTGGCGTTGTAGTCTTAACCATTCTCTTTGGATTTGGGTATTTTGCATGGGATTCTCGGCAAGTTATTTTAAATACAATAACAAGCCATGATAAGTTGCCGCAGCTTAAAGAGCGCGACACTATGACCCCAATAGCAGAAACAATGCAGAGAGATTTGGAAGCAACAACTGTGGTCGTGCATAAAGTCAATCTTGTAACCAATAGCAGGACAACAATGTTTGCGTTGTCTGAAAAAGGTATAGATAGGAGTTTAGATGGGCTGGTATCTAGTTTGTTTGGCGGTGATCCTGATCGTAATAATGCTGTAATTCAAATGCTTGCTGGCGAAGTTTCTTGCAATAAATTGATAATCACAGGCAAGTCTAGCGAATGGGAATATAAGCAAGGCGTAACTTTTGTGTGTCGCGGCTCAATACCGCCTCCAGTGGGTGAGTTTGCAGGGTATATAGCAGTTGGGTTCAAGAAAGAACCGCAAGACCTGACAGCAGTAAAAACACGTATTAACTTGGCATCGACAGAACTGGCGAAATGAAATGGATTTTAATCATACCTATAACAACTTGTTGCCTTTTCATAGCGTGGGCGGACAACAAATGCAGTCTTGCGACTTTTAAATACATAGCACTTGCTACGCACAACCCAGAGCAAAGATACAGACTTACATTAGATTGGCTTAGAAAGAACGGCGCAGGATGTAACAGGTCTCAGTTGATGATAATCAAAGAGAACCAAGCGGCGGTTTTAGGCACTGCGGACAGTTATGAATTTCGGGCTTTGTTGGATGAATTTTTAGAAGGGAAATAACATGTTTGGCATAGACGCATTACTAGGCATTGGCGGCAAACTGATCGACAAGCTAATACCCGATCCAGAGGCTAAAGCTAAGGCACAGCTAGACTTGGCGCAACTAGCGCAGTCTGGTGAACTAGCGCAAATGGCTAATGACACCAAGCTATTCGAGGCCGAGCAGACCAATGTGTCAGACCGTTGGAAAGCTGACATGAGTAGCGATTCATGGTTGAGCAAGAACATCCGGCCAATGACGCTCGTATACATCCTGTCTGCGTATCTTGCGCTTGCCATCATGGACGGGCTAGGCTTTCACATTGCTGAGAGTTACGTGACGCTCTTGGGGCAGTGGGGCATGTTAGTCATGGGTGCTTACTTTGGTGGCCGAACTTTAGAGAAAGTGATGAATAAAAAATGAAAGAGAATTTTGAGAAAGCGTTAGCGGCTGTGCTGAAGTCTGAAGGCGGTTTTGTAAACAATCCCAAAGACCCTGGCGGCATGACCAATCTAGGCGTTACCATCAAAACGTGGGAATCATTTGTTGGGCGCAATGTCACTGAGAAAGAAATGCGTAATCTCACACCAGAAATGGTTGGCAAAATGTATCAGCAAAAATACTGGAACGCAGTCAAAGCTGACGATCTGCCTGAAGGTGTGGATTACTTGGCGTTTGACTTTGCTGTCAATGCAGGCCCAGGTCGTGCTGCCAAGCTATTGCAACAAGCTGTTGGCGTTACGGCAGATGGCGCTATCGGCCCTGCTACACTCAAAGCAGTAGCAGCTATGCAACCTGCTGATCTAATTGAGAAATACAGCGAAGCCAAAGAAGCGTTCTATCGTTCGTTGCCAACATTTGAGACATTTGGCAAGGGATGGCTACGCCGTGTTGCTGAAGTCAAAACAATTTCCGAGGGTATGATTGGTTAAGCCCTACGTCAAAGCCCCAAGAAAATGCTAGGCTAGATGCAATGCAAATGGTGACTAGCCACACGTAGAATAATTCTAGGCTCATGCTTGTCCCCTTGCTCGGATGGCTTGCGCTAATGGCTGACGTACTTTGTCAGGCCACTCAGGCAATTCAAGAGTTTCACAAATATTTGCACACGCCTCACGCTCTTTCTCCGCTATTAGTCTGGCAAAACGCAAAACCTCTGCATCAGTAAAACTAGATTCATTAAACGCTCTTTTTGCCATCTCAATTATTTTGTCTTTAGTCATTTGTTCCACCTTAAAAATAAAATAAAGGTACAAAACCAAAAATGCCAAGTAAACAATAAATTATGAAAGCAATCGTTAGCACAATCAATACAAAGTCAAGTTCAAAGACTATAAACTTTATCCATTCTTGAATTGTCATGTGTTTTTCTCCTTTCTTACGTTCATCTCTCGCAAGTCATTAGCTGCGTCTGATACGCCATGCCAATCCTTTTGTTGAACTTTGAGTAGCAGGTAATCAATCATTATTTCCTCGGCTGCGTCTATGCCGCGTTCAATTGCCCATTGTGTTGGTGTCTTAGTCATTGCCATTCTCCTTGTATTTTGTTATTGACTTCAACCCTTCCAGATAACCTGCTCGCCATGCCATGATCCAACAATCCCAGAATGCGCCTTCTCGCGGGAATACGTAATCTCTACGTTGTGGCATTTTCTCCTCGCAGAATTTTTGCCATGCTTCATCCCTGGTCATTTAACGCATCCTTTAACTCTTGATGTGATTTGCCTGCGGTGTGCCAAAAGTCCTGTAATAAACACACACCTTCGCGCGGTAGTTTTGGCAATTGACTGATGTGGTAGATATTAATATCTTCGATTTTCTGGTGATTTAATAGATGTCTTTTTACTGCTAAAGTTAGGCTAACTGTCATTGCTCTGACCCCTATTTTTAGGAAATAAGAAATCCTTGCGGTATTCACTGGGCGGTTGCCAGCCATGCTTGCGCCAAACTTTTTGAACATCTGCACCGGTTGTCCAAATAAATTTGCTTTCTTGGTCAGCTATAAAATTGCTTTCTTTAGTTTGATTTTCCATTTTCCAATCCTCTTTGATGACAGTCTACGCATTTCCATCTACGCGTTTTACCGTTTTGAGTTATCTTATAAGCACCACCAGCAATGTGTTTACGCTGCAAACAACTAGAGCAGTAGCGATGCCCATCCATGCTGCTATCGTGTTCTTTTTGCATTATTTGTATTTTCCTCCAACCGGTTTTATCATCCATTCTCGTTCCATTCGCCCACTTTTAGATTTAACAAATTCCCCAGTGAGGCAAATATAATCATCTTTCTGCAACTCTGACAACCGCCTGGCTACTTGATTACCATCTAAGCCAGTTCTGGCGGCTATGCCATCTTTGCCAAGTGGACCAAAATCAAACAGGCAATTAACAATTTTTGTTGCGTGTTCTTTAGCTGCCAACTTAACGCTGTCAGCAGCTAACCAACTAGTAATTGGGTCTGTGCGCCTGGTTCTTGAATGCTCAATCATGGTTATCTCCTAGAAAGGTATATCGTTGTCCATATCTTGAATTGACTGCTTAGATTCTTTTGGCTTGGGTTCGTTAATAAACGACCATCCATCCCAACCACCATCCTTTAATGGGATTACATCAAGTTTTAGCATTTCGCCGTTGCGAGTCTCGATGATGCTGCCAATCTTTTGATAACGGTTTTTAGACTCGCCTTTTGCATTTGTATAAGTTCCTACGATGCAGGTTAATTCTTTGACTATTTTGGACATTATTTGCTTTCTATAATTTGGGTTAATTTAACTACTTTTTTGTTTAATTCATCTAAAAATTTAACAATCTCTGTTTCCATGTTGTTGATAAACTCAGCATCACGATCAACTCGTTTAATACACATCTGGGCTTTCTCAGGCATACGCGGGTCGAATACCACGTAATCACACCAATCACGACCAGTGCAGGCAATCTGCATTTGTATTTGTGTGTAGTATTTTGCAGGCACTGTTTCTGATAACAACTGGTCAATCATTGTGGCTGTGTTTGGGCATTTGATCTCTACCATGCCAGATTCGCCTACAAGCCCGTCAGGTGAAGCACCAGCGCGATCAATTGTTGGATGTGATACAAACCCTACTTCCTCAACAAATACGCCTAATTTTGATTCGTAAGCGGCTCTGGCAAATGGCTCTTGTTCAGTTCCCCATTGCATTGCTGCGTTGGTAAATGACTCAGCCACAGTGCCAGTGATACGTTCAACTACTAGTTGAGCCATGTAATTCTCACGACTTGCAGAATATCCTGTTTTAGTTTTGGCTAAAACATCGGCTACTCTGCTGGCAGTGACTTTGCCTAAACGTGCGGTAAACCATTCTGGTGATTTTTGTTCCATTATGCTGTTTCCTTTTCTTTTTTAGCTTTTTCAATGCGAGCTTTCTTTGCCGCAATTATTTTGGCTTGCCATTTTTGATCGTTACCGCAAGCTGCGTAAGCGTCTGCATAAATTTTGACTAACTCCTCACCATTGATTGAATTTTCTATTGCCAAAATATAGTCAGCTAATGCGCTAGCGTTGACTGTAGATTTGCTTGCAGCGTTACCGTCATCATCTTCTGGGGCAAGACCACAGGAAGCTAACAAAGACGCTCGGCGAATATAAGTTAGGCACGACATGAAACCCTGTGGATCATTTTTAGGCGATGGAAAAAATAACTTGCCACAATCCAATCGTTCACCAGACTCATGCAAGAAACTGGTTTCACATATAATGCCGTCAGAATGCTCTGCGGTAGTTTGGAATAAGAATATGCCATTGTCGTTAAACGCATCAACCACAGCATCAACGCACGATGCTAGATCGGCATATTTGCTACGGAAGTGCGGATTGGTTGCACTTTTCAATGCAGGACCAAATGATTTTTGGGCTTTGACCAAGGCTGTTGCAATTAATTTCATGTTATCTCCAATAAAATGCGTTGAGTAGTAATACAATTACGGCTGCTGTATAAACGATTGTTGCCAAAACATTAAAAAATGTAATTTTCATGTTATTCTCCAAGTTGAATTCGCAAAGCCAAATCTAATACGTAATCTTTGCTATCAAGCAAATCCATTAAGTCATTGCGTAAGCGTTTTTTGTGGTTGTAGACGATTTCGGAATGCTGGTCTTTGGTATGTATAATTGAACTGTGAAAGACGTAGACAGCGTATTCTGGGTCTTGCTCTGTCAAGTATTCGAGCAAATCAAAGTCTGGTCGGATGTTGCGACCGTTACCGTCTTGTGATGGGTATGGGTATTGACCGTAATCAAGGATTGAATCAACAACTTCTTCGAGGGCTTGCTTGATTGCCCAGTCTTTGATTTCAATGCCATCTTCGTGGCTTAGGTCGTTACGGCTGTCTAATGAGTGGTGGTATAGCATTATAGTGCCTCCACTTTTTCAATTTGCCAATTAAGTGCTAGTGCGCGAAGATTGGCATTAGCCATCGATGTGTGAATTTCAATGTTGCGAAATTCTTTTTTTAGTAACTGGCTGTAAACGTAAAAAGTAACTTTAAGCATTTTGATTCTCCTAAAAAGACCGTGTAATTACGGCGTGAAAGAATAATAAGCTAGCTTATATTGTTGAGTCAAGCATTATTTTTAATATTTTTTAAATTAATTTTAACTATTTGATTTATATAACATTTATTTATTACATTGACAGACAATATAAGCTAGCTAAAATAGCTAAATGAGCAAATTTGAAGCAATTAAACTAGCAGGATCAACTAAAAAACTGGCTGAATTGCTAGGTATTAGCTATGCGGCTATTGCCCAGTGGAAAGAAATACCTGCTATGCGGCTATGGCAATTGAAAGTGTTGCGCCCAATGTGGTTTAAATAGTTGTTGATTTATTGTAATTGTTCGTGCAAGATTGTCATGCGCCCTGATAAGCGCAAATGGAGGTATCAAAGACAGTCCCTATTGGTGACCGATCTCAGATGCCGTTTCTTCGCCAATTAAGGTGTGCCTCCCGGTAATTATCAGACTGGGATTGGTCACCAATAGGGATTTGTATGTATTACTACCAACATCATATCGGCGATTACCGGAGGGATACAGGGCATTTAACCCTGCTTGAACACGGCATTTATCGTCAATTGTTAGACCTTTATTATATTTCCGAAAAGCCATTGGATGCACATGCAATGCGATTAGTATGCGTTCGCACTGCGGATGAACAAGAAGCGTATAAGCGAATATTAGAGGATTTCTTTGTTAAGCGTGATGGCAAGTTTTATCACAAGCGTTGTGATGAAGAAATAAATTTGTTCAAAAACAAATCTGACAAGGCAAAAGAGTCTGCAAGTAAAAGATGGAATAAAAACAAAGACTTAAAAGATGCGAACGCATTGCAAACGGATAGCGATTCAGATGCGAACGATATGCTAACCAAGAACCATAAACCAATAACCATTAACCATAAACCAATAAACAATATAACTACAGCGCCTGAAGGCGTTTCGGTTGATGTTTGGTATTCATTTGTTGAGCAAAGGAAGAAAAGCAGGGCAGTAATTACCGAGACTGTTATTAACTCAATTCAAAAAGAAGCGAACAAGGCAGGTTGGACACTGGAAATGGCATTAGCTGAATGCGCTGCTAGGGGTTGGCGTGGGTTCAAAGCAGAATGGGTTAAATCAGATGAAGAAAAGCAAATTAAGCATACGCAATCTAAAACTATGCAGGGCATCATGTTACTTCAGCAAGAAATAGATCGTTTAAATAATGAAGGGGATAACAATGTCTGATTTATTTGGTTTTGAAGAATTTGATTGGAAAAAAGAATGGCAAGATATGCCTGAATTTATACAAAACGACATGAAACCAATATATTCAGTAACAGTTAATTTTTTAACGGTAGAAGATATGAATAATTTTTCTGAGATTATAGGAAAACGTATTTCATTTACTACAAAAAGCGTTTTATTTACTAGCAATGATGAAAAAATAAGGGGAGTTTATGTTGATGAAACCTAAATATCCTATTTACATTATTTCTAAAGGACGAGCAGATACTCGATTAACATCAAAATCTTTAGAAAAAATGAATGTAGCTTATAGAATAGTAATTGAACCTCAAGAATACGATCAATATGCTTCTGTTATTGATGAGAAAAAGATTTTAGTATTACCTTTTTCTAATTTAGGTTTGGGTGGAATACCCGCTAGAAACTGGGTATGGGAACATTCAATATCTGAAGGACATGCTTTTCATTGGATTCTGGATGATAATATTGATGGATTTGCACGTTTAAATAAAAATTATAGAAGTCCATGCAGATCAGGTGCTATTTTTAGAGCAGCAGAAGATTTCTGCGATAGATATGAAAACATTGGACAAGCTGGTTTTCAATATCGTTTTTTTGCGCCTGATCGAGAGGAGTTACCACCATTTAGATTAAACACTAGAATATTCTCTTGCATACTCATTAGGAACGACATGGATCTACGTTGGGAGCTACGCTACAATGAAGATGTAGATTTATCTATAAGAATACTTCAAAGCGGTTGGTGTACTGTTTTATTCAATGCGTTTTTGCAGAACAAAACAGGCACTCAAAAGATGAAAGGTGGCAATACTGAGGATTATCAAAAAGACGGAACAATTACAAAATCTCAAATGCTTGTAGACAGGCATCCTGATCTTGCTAGTTTAGTCTTGCGATACGGCAGATGGCATCATAGAGTAGATTTTGATATTTTTAGATCGAACATATTGGAAAAGAAACAAAATTTAGAAATTCCTCAGCAGATAAATAATTACGGAATGATATTTAAAGAGAAATTAAATTAGTTCATATTATAAAATTTAATCAATTAACATTTATTAGGATAATTATGCAATTTTTAAAAACAGAGATTTTGCAAGGTATTCAAATGCTTGCAGCTTTAAGATTAAGAAATACTCCAGCGATTGACACGTTGCCAACAGTAGCAAAGATTTGGTTACATGTGTTTGAGTCTAGACCGATTAGTTGGGATGAAACTCAAGACAAATTCAGATTGCGAGCGATGTTTACAGAATGCGCTGCTAATTGTGATGAATTTCCATCTCCTGCTCATGCTTTTAAGATAATGCCCGCTAGAACTCACAAACTAAGTTTGCCAAAACCGCAATCCAATGAAATATCAGCTAAAAACAGAAAGCTGCTTAATGATTTGATGTCAAAATTAACCAGAAAAATGGTCCGATGAATGAAAATTATCGACAAGAATGCGAAGCCAGAGAATGGATTGCACGATATAAGCAAAAAGTAAACAAATTAGGTAAAAAAAAAGCAAATGATTGGTTTTTTGCAGTTATAAGCGTTATTACTAAAAAACGTGGTGAATTAGCAGCAAATAAATTACGTGAAAACATGAGGATAGAAAATGCGAAGAGCAGCAAAGATTGATGCAAACCAAACCCAAGTGGTCATTGCACTACGTGCAGCAGGTGCTACAGTGCAAAGCCTGGCGGCTGTAGGAGTTGGCGTTCCTGATTTGCTGGTTGGATTTAGAGGGCAGACTTATTTGATGGAAGTGAAGGATGGTCAAAAAGTGCCATCCAAGCGATTGCTGACTGACGATCAGATAAACTGGCACGAACAGTGGCGCGGCGGCACTCTAGCCGTTATAGAGCATCCTGACGCTGCTTTACGGTTAATAGGGGCAATACAATGAACCCAGAAGATGCAGCAGAGACAATCCGAGAAAAAGCCAAGAAACATGGCGAGGCTCACGGGCAGAGGATTTATCTGGAAGAATTTAGAAAAAGCAAAAAAGCGTTATTAATGAAAGATGCACTGGCGATGGGCGTTGAGGCTGCGAATGCTCAGGAACGAGAGGCTTATGCTGACCCTGAGTATGTAAGTTTGCTGAAAGGATTGGCTGCGGCGGCGGCTGAGGAAATTACGACTAAATGGGAAATTGAAGCGGCTCGATTGGATATTGAGATTTGGAAAGCCAGAGTCTATCTAAATAAAAAAGTAGATCGAGCGCATGAGTAGCTTCCCAAAGCACAACTATATTCGCAGCAAAAAACTATTAATGGCGGTTTGCACATTAGAATGCCAAAACTGCGGATTCGGTGAAAGCCAGGCTAGTCATGCTAATTGGGGCGGCGGTCGCGGCATGGGCAAGAAAGCAGATGATAATCTGATTGCTGCTTTATGCTTGGCGTGTCATTACCAAGTTGACTTTGGAAAGCTAACGCGGGCTGAGAAACGTAGAATCTGGACTGATGCACATCGAAAGACTGTGGAAAAATTAATTTCAAATAAACAATGGCCTATTGACATACCTATACCAAATACATCAGAATTCCCAAATGAATGATAATATTGCAGAATTCGTAAGCGCATTGCTACACAGTTCAACTGTGGCACATTTTTTTCATTGGTCAACAAATAGTTATTCAAAGCATAAAGCATTGCGTAAATATTACAATGAAATCATAGACTTAACCGATCAATTTGCAGAAGCATATATGGGGCGGTATGAGCAATTAAAGCAATTTCCAGATGAATTTCATAATGCTAAAGAACCAATTAAGTATTTTGAAAGTATGAAAAATTTTGTTGAAGAAGCTAGAAAAGATTTGCCGGAAGATACAGAATTACAGAATTTAATAGACGAAATAGCAGATTTAATTAATTCCACGTTGTATAAACTTAAATACTTGGAGTAATCATGGATCAAAAATACGGTGCAGGCGTAACAATCCCAGCAGGCGTTAAATCGTCAGATGGCTCTGGTGAGCAGGGCAGCGTTAAAAAGAACATTCCTAACGCTAAGACTAATGCTACTGGCAAGGATTCCGATTTTTGCGGTGGCAAGATGAATGGTGTTGTATACACTCACGGTCGTAAATCGTATCAGTAAAAGGCGAAAGCCCAACCAATCCCACATTGGTCAGGCTTTCTAACCATCACAATAGGAGAGTATTGCAATGGCTGGAAACAATTATAACTGCGGAATCTGCGTTTATTACAAAAGCGCAGAAATTATGGGGAGTTGCAGGCGTTACCCCAGATCAATTACAAAGCACAAGAACGAATGGTGCGGCGAATTTAAAGAGGCTGAGTTTGTAAGTGTGCCTGTTTACGACATAATGACCGATCAAGTCTCGGTGCATACAGTGACACAAAAGAAGCGTGGGAGGCCGAGAAAATGATTAAGCCACTACGCGACAGGATTGTAGTAAAACCGCATGTGCGGAAGATTTCGGACATTATTATTGTAAATAACAAAGAACCTTTTAACGAGGGTGAGATTGTGGCGATAGGTCCAAAGGTTACTGATGCGGCAGTTGGTGACTTTATTAAGTATGGAAACGGAGATTATTTAAACTGGCCTACTCATAATTTTGATGGTCAGGATTACCAGATAATCCAAGAGGCGGACATTTGTTTGATTGTTGAGCGATGAAAAAACACGATAAACCGATACCACACAAGACCACTGGAAAGGGTAAAACCTACAATCCCACGGAAAAAGGTGCGGGTATGACTGCTAAAGGTCGTGCAGAATACAATGCTAAGAACAACAGCAATCTAAAGCCACCAGCACCAAACCCAAAGACAAAAGCAGACGCAGGGCGTAAAGCTAGTTTTTGTGCAAGAATGACCGGAGTTGTAAAAAACGCCAAAGGTCCAGCAGAACGGGCTAAGGCATCACTTAAAAATTGGAATTGTTAAAGGATAAATCATGTCAAATTCAGTAGCCATCGGCGTAGCATATTCAGACCCAGAATTCACAACTTGTTATGCAAGCGCAGAAATTGGGTATTCAGCAGCAGGACAAGGCGCTGTAACTCAGCTTACAGACAAGTCAACTGGTGTGACTCTAAACAAGTCAGCCGGTCGTATTACAATGAACAATGCAGCGTTGGCAGGCGCAACTGCTGTATCGTTTATCTTAACTAACAGCACAATTTCTATTAATGACACAATAATTGTGTGCGTTTCTAGCAATACTACTGGTAGCGCTGCCGGTGCATACACCACGTATGTTTCTTATCTAGCTGCTGGTTCTGCTTTAATCACGTTGCGTAACTTAACAGCATCCACTTCTTACTCAGAAGCAGTAATTATTAACTTTGCAATCATTCACGGCGCATCGTAATTCTAAATAACCCCTGCCAATTGGTGGGGCTATTTAATTAAGGGACAATTATGCCACTGAAGAAATCGACAAGCCCGAAAGCGTTTAAAGAGAATATTAAAGCTGAAATAAAGGCAGGCAAGCCCATCAAGCAAGCTGTTGCAATTGCGTATTCTGAGAAGCGGCAGGCTGCTAAGAAGAAGTCTAAATAATGGCTTACATTTGGTCAGATTCAGGTGCGCCATTGCCTAATATAGTGGGCGCTGCTGGTTCATTTAATCGTG
>Ga0209088_10001168_pt1 | contig 17158 bp, 29 predicted proteins | sample S_140625_EF_Meta_FD_187324 | JGI IMG/M metagenome (GOLD analysis project Ga0209088, IMG submission 187324) | Freshwater microbial communities from Lake Simoncouche, Canada to study carbon cycling - S_140625_EF_MetaG (SPAdes) (version 2) | ecosystem: Environmental > Aquatic > Freshwater > Lake ... | reverse complement strand
TCGACAGCGGGGGTGAACGCTGGTGCTAAAAAAACACCTGCTGAGCGTGACCCCTTCGAACTATTGCAACGCTTACAACAAGCGACCATGTTCTCCATGTTCATCGCTTGGTCTGGTGCTTTAGATACTGGGATGATGTGATCTACAGTTTGTGCAGGTTGCTGACAATAGTGACATGTCCACTGATCACGAGACAACACCAACAGTCTTACCTTTCGATAAGACCTTGTATCTCTAGGGTCATTACTCTTCAATGCCAATTGTATTTCTTCCAATGATCTAATGCAGCGCATGTATCTGGTTGCCCATCTACCTTGCCATAACGATGGCCAATATATTTCAATCCCCAGTCTATCTGCTGTCTTGGTGTAGCTGTGGCCAACCACTTACTTCTACCCTGTGGAATACCATGATGAGATCCATTAGATGCAGATGCTTTCCATGCAGATTCTTTTCCGTAAAGTGTAGATATACATTTGTAATGGTCTTTAGTTAATTGTGCTTTTGCATACTGCTTTGCACTCATCTGTATATCTGGTGCTACAGCAGATGCTGGAAAGCATAGACCTGCCCCAATAGCTAAACTAGCGGTCGCGAGGAATCCGCTGCAGCGCCTCGCTAGCGAGTTATAGCGTACTGGACGTGTCAAGTTAGAGCGTGAATCTTGGGAGTTTCGTGTCATTTGGTTAGTAACTCCAATGCATAGTAAGCCTGTTGTGGTACAACACCATTACCCAATATCTTTAGTTGTTGTGCTCTGGATAAGTCAATATCAGTAACCCAACCCGCTGGTAAGCCCATCATGTATTCAACAAATTTAGAGTTCAGTTTTCCATCTTCATCCAATGGATCCGGTACCGCTTGCAAGTGCATGTCACGTCGTGAAGTAAATCGGCTCCCCAATCCCTGCACGTCCCTGACGTGTGAGATGAGTTTGCCAGTGGTGTTGATAGAAGTTTGATTGCCACTCCCGTACTCATTCCTATCTGCCCCGTCGATGATTTTGCTTGACGGCCCATGAATGTCTGAATGGACTCGTCGTGCATCGTTGTATGAAACACCGTCGGAGTAGGCAATAATCTCCTCGACCAACTGACTAGACTCAAGTTGTGATTGCCCTTGATTCCTGAACGCTCGGCAGTCGTTTGACTCCAATGAGCATCGCTGGCAGTCGGTGTTGGTACATTGAGGAGTGGCAATGATAAAGATTCTTTCTCTTCTATGCGGCGCTCCAACATCGGAAGCTCGTACAACTTGCCATTTAGCGTCATACCCGATTTGGGCAAGCTCTTGGAGAACTTCTTTGAATCCGAGACTGAGATGTCCTCTGACATTTTCCATGACAACGACTCTTGGTCTAAGTGTGCTAATTGCTTGCTTGATGTAAGGCCATATATGTCGAGCATCTTCTGTTCCCTTTCGTTGTCCTGCATGACTGAATGGCTGACATGGATAACCGGCAGTGAGGATGTCAATTGACTCTAATGATGTCCAATCGATTGCCTTGATGTCACCGTAATTTGGTATATTGAACCTTTGCTCAATTACTTTGCTTGCTTGTTTATCAAACTCAGCGCACCAGACAGTCTCAGCATCGAAGAATGCTTCTACTGCTATGTCTAAGCCACCGTAGCCGGTGCATAGTGAACCTATTTTCATTTATCTTTACCCCATCCTTTGCCCTTGAAGATTGCAGCTGTTGGTTGGTATAGGCGAATCATGATTGATTTACACTTACAATAAACAGTGTCGCCTAAATCATTGACGGATCGTGTAACTTCCTTTGTCTTATTGCATGACATACATTTATATTCATAAGTGGGCATTTCTTTCATCCTCTATTCTACATGTGCTACATATTTCAGTAATCCATGAGCCGCATTTAGTGCAACGGTTTATTTGTAGTGATGCTTTTGAATAACCGGCTTGTAGCAATAGCGAAACCAAGTCATCGAATCTGAGCATTGCCCCGTATTGCGAGGCATCTTCCCCTTGCCCATTGAATCGCATAACAACAATTGACAATGATTCCCCAATAACTGCCCTTTGTGTGACTTGGTCTAGCCATGCTTTAGGTTGAAAGGCAGTGCGAGCTTTGATTTCGAGGTCGAACGGAACCCCAGTGACATCCTTGCCCTGCCTTCCAGCCCCAGCCGACTCAGCATGTTCCCACCACTGAGCCAGATACTGTGCGACTACGCGCTGTGTGCGATAGCCGCGATGTTTCCTACTTTGACTAGCCATTGACCGCATGACACTTGACACATTGCCAAACTGTGTAGACAGGATTATCCAAATCCACGTCAATTCGAATGTCAGTGACTAACACTGGCACGTTACACATTTGACATGTAATCCACTGCTCAGGTTTAGCATATGGATCATGTACTACATCCTTCAAGTAATGGTCACCTAAGACAATAGGTGGCATGTCCTCACCGTCGCGAAAGACTTCGATATAACCCATTTGGCTACTTCTTATCCCACTGTGCTGGACATTGCTCAGACCTCGGCGCGGCATCAGCTGCGCAGACCCAACCAGAATATTCGCCCTTGGCATTTGTGCCCTTCTTGCGAATCATTCCACCATGCTGACATTTAGGTGCAACTGGTACTGGCTTAGCACCTAGTTCTTCCTTTAGCAATTCCATAGCCTTCTTTGCAGGAGATGGCTCAGTTGCTGCTTTGTCACCGTAGATTTCCCATGTCGATGCAAACGATGCTGCATCTAGTTCTGGTACTACAACTAAACCTTGTACAGGATGTTGTACAACCTTTTTCATTTCTTCTCTAGATGGACGTTTGCCTTTAGCTGCAAGATTCGCGTTTGCAAGCGCTCTGCCGATTGCTGAAGTTTCGCAGTTCTCCAATGCGCTAGTTGCATTGACACCGCGATCAGAAATCTTCTCCTCAGCGAGTCCTGTGGAGTACGCGACGCTATCGAGATAAGTCCTAAAAAGGTATGCCTGAACAATATATTGACCACCTTGAAACGAAATGAGTTCAGTCGATATACGACCATCTGGATTTTCCTTCCACCACCGATCTAAACGTTCTTCTACTGGTTCATAATCTTCAAGATTGAACGCCACTTGGTAACTCCTCTTGTTTTAGTAGTGCATCAACCTGCTCAGTTAGAGGCCAATGTGTGCCGTCAGGCCATAGGGAAACTTCAACCGCGCAGTCAAAACAATAATGCCTTCTTTCATTCTTTGACTTAGGATGAACACTAACAACGGTATAGACCGCTTGCCTTCTTCCCTTTTCAAACTCTGTACCCCAATGCGCTTTGCAGTAATCACACCAGATACCAGCTTTTGTCTTAGTAACTGTCAAGGTCATTCCAATCAGTTGATGCAATTTGTCCAGCGATTGCAATGTATGCTGCGCAGTCCTTGTAAGAGTCCTCGTGGTGTGGAGACTCTTGGATCCTTGCGACTTTGACGAGTGCCATGCAGATTGCGACTTGGTTTGGCTCGATTTGTACATCGAGATAACTTGACCAGAGTCTTGCAATGCGAAGGTGATTGATAGCTGGTGTGCCGTAGTCTGCACCTCTGTCGAGAATAAGTCCTTTTGCTTCGTCGAGGATTTCATTGGCTTTCATTCTTGCCAGAACGCTTGTCGAGAGATATTGCGACCGCGTGTGTAACCTTCGCGCTTACCATCCTTGAAGCCTTGCCAGTACCAGATAAAGTTTGCCATTACGAATAAAGCAAAGACCGCGATAAATTGTATCCAGTCCATTACTTCACCAACCTTAGGTGATTCATGTATTCAACAAGATTTACATGTTCACCAAGATGCTTACACTTTGTTTCCATTTCAAGATATAAAGCATGAAACTTTGCAGACATCTCATGTTCTCCAAGATCAGAAGCAAACTGAATCAAGTCATCTAATGCAGCTAGCGCCTGACGTTCTTGCGCTCTTGCGTCTGGATTTATCCCTATTTCTATTGTTGCCATGATTTTTAGCCCTTAGTGTGTCGGTTCGTTCGACCTTCACACCTTTACGGTCTCACAGATAACTGACAGAATCAATTACATTTGATAACGAAATGATAACGATTCTCCAAGATCTACTGCCTCATCGAGCGTAGGTCTTAGTGGCACTATCGAATCAACGAGGCTTTCCATAGCGCCTACCACTGACAAGGAAAGTGCCATCTTTTTCAATATAAACAAGCTGAACATTGACACGCTTACCGTCAGTCTCGATGGTTGCAAAGGCCTGTTGCCAATTAGCCGTTCCCTTGGTGTATCCAGCCTGCTTGAAGTTCATTAGGTTACCAACCTCAACCCCATGGATAACACGCCCTAAAACGCCCCCAGAAGCCTCTGTGAAGGCACTACGCCCTGCCCTATGAGTGTGTCCACATATGACGCTTTTGCCATGCCTACGCGCTGCACCAAGGGCTGTAAGGCCAGCGTTAGGGTTGATGCCCTGTTCATCTCCATGTATAGCAATCCAGTTAGGTGCAATGGCCATAGGCTTCTTATGGAATGTAATCCCTAGTTCATCTAGCTGCATGAAACGTTCAAACTTCATCTCAGGTAATGACAAGAATGCTGGAATCTTCTTCATGATTACGTTGTATAAGCGGTCTGTGTGGTTAGACCGAATCATGTCTGTTACTTGTAAGTCGTATAATGTCTGAACAGCAAGGTCGCGATCTTCTCCAAGAGTCTGCTCGTACCAGCCTGGCGTTCCTTCAGTCCATCGTGAGATTTGTGGTAAGTCGATTTCGTCGCCAATCGTGACGACTTTGTGAGGCTTCCAAGCGCGGATAAACGCCCCAAGGTTTTTGACTGCGACTTCATCGTGATACGGAACCTGTAAATCTGATACGACTACAGTGCGGTGAATCATTCATCCTCATCATCTTCGTATGGGATTGAGTCGATTTTGTTAGGCAACGCAGGAAGAAGCCAGTCAGGATAAGTTGCACGATCTGAGATAATTGCTAAAGATAAATCAACAGCAAAGCCAGCCCTGCGAAGGCTTTTGTAGAACTCATGCATGGCAATGCTGTAAGCATCTAACTTAGAATAAGTATCAAGGTCTATGACCTTCTTACGAGTCCTCGCCATGTCGATAATTATCGCTCAAGAAGTATGTTGTAAATCTCATCGACTCGCGCATTGAGGCGCTTTATTTCACCAAGCAGGTGTGTAATTACATAACCTGCAAGTCCACCTACGATGCCAAGCGTGGCAATGTAGATAGTGAACATGTCATTAGATGTCATTCTTACCAATACCCATTGCCTTATCTGTTGGAGATAACCAACGAATGATTGGTGGTAAGCATGAGCCAAGTCCGGCAGCAATTAGTGCTTTTGGATCTGTCACTCCTGCTGCGTAAAGGCTAAGCACCGATACAAGAAAGGCTCTAGCCCAAGAACCTGCTGCTGTCTTTAGTTCATTCATCTGTTCCCCCTAGCATAGGTATCTGAAAAAACTCACCATCAATGTCAGCTTCTTTCGCAAACGAGATGTGAATGTGGTGGTTGTGAGCATTGATGCCATCGTATTTGCGCCAAGCCCAAGACTTCTTTGAACTAGCAATTTTTCCCATGTGGATAACGTAAGTAATTCGCCGTTCGCCATTCTTAGCAGCAAGTCGTATCTGATCTGCCAGATATACGGACTGTCCTTTTTGCTTGGACAAGTCAGCATCAATGTCGATGGCGCGTACCCAGCCCTCAGCATCTGGATTGTGATCAGAGACAGTTCGACCATGTCGGGTATCCCCAACCCAGCCGTCTGATGTTCTATCTCTATCCGCGAAGGAATCATCTATCTGTAACCTTAGTTGAGACGCAGCTTTACTCAGACGTGGCTTCACTGAGAATCCCTATATGTGTAGCGCTGCAAACCCATTTGCAAGTTTCTTCATTCAATGTAACTGAATCAGGGTGACAATCAGGTTTTGGTGAAATAAATGCGTCTCTTGATTCATCATAGAAAAATCCAACTCCTGCGTAATTTTTTCTTATGCGAGCGTTGTAACTTGTCTTGACCCAAGTACCACCAAGATTATCCATCAACCATTGATAGCCTTCATCTGGCTCATTGTTGTCACCAACAGTTACACGAATAACTTTATTATCAGAATCTATTTCTGCCCAATGACTCATCATTACACCGCCGACATTAGATAACGGACAACGATGACTCCGTTGCCACCAGAAGCTCCAGCACCAGAAGCTCCATTGGAACCGCCACCGCCACCACCACCGCCTGTGTTTGCAGTTCCAGCTACACCACCAGTAGCAGCGTTGCCGCCTTTACCGCCTCCACCAGTTCCACCAGCGCCACCAGTGCCACCCTGATAAACGCCACCGCCACCACCACCTGCAAAGTAATAATTACCACCCGATAAAACTCCTACACCAGTAGTTGCTCCACCTGAAATTGCGCTATAAGAACCAATTCCACCAACACCACCTGCAGTGCTAGATGGAGTACCACCGACTGCACCTGCTCCACCACCTGCTCCACCGCCGTAGTTTGGTGCTTGATTATTTCCTGTGCTGCCATTGTAACCTTCAACGGGTGAATAAGAACCTGCGTTACCGCTTCCAGCAGTACCACCAGTAGGAGCGGAACCTCGACCGCCACCACCAGAACCACCAGCTCCGCCGTTTACATTGCCAAGCATCCCACCAAATCCACCACCTGATGCAGAAAATGAATTGATTGAAGAATTTTGACCAACAGTATTTTGTGCGCCACCGCCTCCAACAACTACTGAATAAGCAGCTGGTGAAAAACCTTGTGAAGTCAAAGCACGCAATCCACCGCCACCGCCACCTGCACCAACATCTACTAATCTAGTCCCAAGTCCACCACCACCGCCACCTGCAACGATAAATAAATCGCATGATATTGAAGCAGTTGTAACAGTCAGCGTCCCATTGGCAGTGAAAGTGCGATAATAATAAGTTCCATCGTTAGTTACAGTTCCACCTGTTACAACTGGTTTAGGTGCAACTTGTGGAGCCAAAATACCCGCTGTGATTGCTCCAATCATTATGCGATTGCTCCCACGACATACCAAGTATCTGTTGCAACCTTGATACAAGCCGCACTCTTATATTGTGCAAGAGTCGGAGATGCCGCAGTTGCGCCTGCTGAAAGAACTGTTGTTGTTCCTGATGTTACTGCTGAAATTGTCAATGCACCTGCGCCAATGTTTAGGACAGTGATACATGATCCAATGGGAATAGCAACAGATGCATTAGTTGGTATCTTGAAAGCAATTGCCGTTGCTTTGTTCATCTGGATAAGTGTTTGATATGAATCTGCAAGAACTGCTGTGTAATCGGCAGTCTGTGTTGTTTGCAATGTAAAAGCAACAAGTCCATTGAACATTGCTGCGCTCATCACGTCACCAGTTATTGCTGGAAATCCTGTTGCCATTTATTACTCCTTAGTATGATAAAACGCTAGTGCCAAGGATACCGTATAGGGAACTTCCTATGATGAATCCATCGAGAATAGGTTCTTGGGTCGTTAGGGTTGTTTTCCAAGTGTTAGGTGTAATCGCATGAGCGATGCCTTGGACTTGGAGAGTCTTAGTTATTGTAGATCCACCGGGCTGTGTGTTAGTTATCTGAACTTGGTCAAAGTAATCAAGGTCAAGAGCTGCTGTGACTCCGGCTGTGTAACTACCAGTCATCAAATCAAGAGTCATGGAATCAATTCGTATTGTTGTGTCTTTATGTGATGCTACATAGGCTCTGGCTATGTTCAGGGCTTCTGCATCCGACTCAACAATTAAGTTTGAGTATGAAAGGCTATGGGTAAAATAGGTTGTGACGCTTGCGCTGTCGGTTGCAGTTTGAGCAGTACCACCAGTGCGTTGTGCAGATACGTTATTGACTACTTGCTTGTCATCAAAGGCAAAAGTGACATTAGCGTAGTTGATACCACTGCCATCTTGATTAAATACGGTGGGTGAGGCAGCACCTGCGGATAATACTTGTGAACGGGACTTGAACACTGCAATGCCACTAGGATCCATGTAGAAAGCGCCATACTCTGACTGTTCTACATTACGAGCTGCTTGAAGCACTGAACGAACAGAAGTATCAACAGATGAGGCTTGGCAAGTTGAACTGCCAGTTGCAATTGTTCTCATGCTTGAAGGCCATGACACCATGTCTAGAATCCTGCCTAAACGTGTGCCAGTTGTCTCTGATGCTACACCGCCAGTAATTGTCGTAATGTTAGACATGTTGAACAACCGAAATCCATCTACGCAGGAAATGTCCACGTAAGCAATGTCTTGCCCTACTGGATAGGTGTAACGGTAATCAGTTGTATAACCTGAAAAGATGTTGTAAGCAGTACCGTTGTCAGCAGTAATGCGTACTTTCCTGAGAGGTTGTAGGTAGGTGTAGTAAGGCGATAAAGTGTTTTGAGGGTTGAAGTCACCATTAGGGTCTAATACCCGTATAACAGCAGTGCCTGCCTCATAAAGGTCTTGGTTGATGTTTCTGCCTCTGCGTGTGTCTATCTTAATTGTTTGTGATGTTACGTCAGCAATGAGTGCTGGTGTCGTACTTGCGCCTAAAGTTCCTATGCCACCAAGTTTGCCGTAAAGCGGATCACCAATAGTAAATGGGACACCAAATATCGGGCCATCTGAAAAGTTGATAGTTACGGTAAGGGTTGCTGGCAAGGCCATTAGAGAACCCTAACGCCAGACCAACTACCGCCAGAACCGCCTGATTGAGAAGATGTTTCTAAAGATGCACCTAGCATTGTTGCAAGGTCGCGCTCTGTAATGACGTTACCTTGTGGATAGATATTGACTACTGTTGGTAGGTTGCTGGCAATGCCACCAGCTTGTCCTTGGTAGGCGCTAGCATATTGTTCGCCTACCGCGCTAGCCATTGGATTATTTGTCATTGGAGTAGTAACTGGTGCGCTAGGTGGCGATGGTTGCCCTTGAACAGGAATGCCCAGTTTAGCAATCTGCGCTGCTATCTTTTCTAGGTAATCTAACCATTCAGTAAATGGATTCTTAGCGCTAGGCAAGTTCTTCAAATAGATAGATAATTCTTTAGTCTTGCCTTGGACATTGGCAAGTTCATTGGCAACACGCATCACTTCATCTGCGTTGCCACCGATAAGTGCCATCTGTAGTTCCAGGCGCTTACGATCTTCTTCTGATACTTTGCCTTTGAGTGCTGCAACAATCTGAATCTGTGCAAGGTCAAAGATGGCTGATGCCTTTTTGAGCAGAGCGTTATCTTTAGCAAGTTTCAGAGCAGCTTTATTAGCTGCTGCTATCTGGTCAGCACGCTTCTTGGCATCCCTTTCAGCTTTATCAGCAGCTGCTTTATTAGATGCAGTTAGATCCTGATTGGAAAGAGTGGTACTCATACCACGAGGCTTATTGAGACCTTTGATTTCTTTGATAAGTTCAACAGCCCTTTGAGGACTAAATCTGCCTAAGACGTTTCCACCGAAACCAAAGATTGCTCCAAGGATTCCAGCACCAGGAATGGACGCAAGTTCTCCCTTTAGATAAACGATTGAATCAATAAAGTTAGCAGTTGAAGCTGCTGCGTTCTCAATCGATAGACCAAGAGTGTCCACTGACTTATCACCAGATAATGACTGCAATGCACCAATAAGAGACTTACCAATTACCTCAGATGCATTCTCTGATGCAATAGATAGTTTACCAATTTGCGCTGCATAAGTCGCTGCTGCAATCTTGGCTTGTCCTGCAAAAAGTTGTGTGAGTCTCTTTTGTATATCTTCAAAAGTAGAACTAGCAAGTTCTGCTTTAGTAAATCCTAAATTGAGAGCGCGTAAGCCTTTAGTATTTCCTACATATGCCTGACTCAAGGCTTGGCTCACCGAAACCACGTCAATACCCGTCGCAGCTGCGACATCGAGACTTTGGTTTAGAATCTCTTGTGATTTAGTAAGTGAGCCAGTGGTTTGAAGAATCTTCACATAAGCAGGTTGCAACTGGTCACGATTGATTCCAGTGATTCTTTCAAGAGTGTTTAGATAAGCCTCAGCAGCGCCTGAGCCATATTGCAATCCAAGGTTCTTGACGCTCTGTGCCAGACGAGCAGTTTCTGCTTGTTGCTCACCAAATGCTTTTACTGCTTTGCTAGAATACTGAAGTAGCGCCCTAGCCCCGAAGGTAACTCCGAATGCATAACCAAGTTTCTTGACACTGCTTTGAAGTTTGCTTGTGGCAGTTTGTGCAGCTGTGAAGCCTTTCTTACCAGTGAACTCTGCTGCAATATCAATGACTACATTGCTCATGCTGTCCTCTTTACATCTACGATGGCTGTACGAGCTTTGAACTTAGCGTCTGTGAGTTCGATGGCTTTGAATATAGCCACGATCTGTTTTCCTTGGTCTGCTTCCCAAGCGCGATAAATCAAACGACCGCGCATATCTTCGTTCGCTTTTTTTGTACCATAGAGTTTGCCTTGGCGCTGTGTAAAGTTACGGCCAGCATCAGGATTAGTTGAATGCGAGTAACTATTACTTCCAGCACCCTTACCAACCCAAGGCTGACCATTAGGGTTCTTGCGACCAGCAGTTTCATAAATAGCACCAACGGCTGAGTTATTCTTAATACGAAAGAGAGAACGGAATCCACGAGCATTAGGCTTGCTGTATCCAGTGCGAGTCACAATACCAGCTTTGATAACTTGAGCATTGTAAAGTGGAAATAAACGTACACGACCTTCAGTATTGAATTGACGAAAGGCTGAATTGCGTTTAGTTATCTTGCGACCTTTAGACTTTTCATCCCAGCCATAGAGATTGCCTGGTGGTGTCGAAGGAACGAATCCGCGAGCATCTGATTGAAGAACTTTGAGAGATGCGCCTATTTCCTTGGTTAGTTCTTTAGCCAAGTCAGGAGCATACGCATTGAGAGCTTTACGGAGTTCAATTACGCCTTTGACGCTTACTGGCATCGTTGATCTCCTTTGCTCTGTCTTTGAGTCCATCCAGCATTGCCTTGAACATTGCCGAATCTAATTCAATCAAATGTTGTGGCGCGATTCCTGTCTCAATACTCAAACGAGCAACGAGATAGGTGAAGGAATCACGCCCTAGTCCAAAGGGTCGTCATCGAGAACTTCCACTCTCACGAGTGTGTCCACGAAGTCATCCAATGGTTTTACCGTTTCACCCGAACGTCTAATACATTCCCAAGCAAGCCAATAGACATCAGACTGCTTCTCATCGTCACGAAAGGCCTTGTGAAAGCCTTTCTTTGCGTAACGTTCAAAAGCCATCTCAATTGCTGGAGTTACCTGATGCTCAGATACTTCTCCACCAACTCTTGTTATCTTTAGTTTTGCCATTGCTTTAGCCCTTGTCTCTTAGATTATGAAGTGGTAATTGCTACTGTGCCGTTGACGTTCCATGTTACAGATTGTGTACCAAGATCGCTAACTGCACCGTTGATGTCTGTTGTTCCATTGACAAGACATGACATTGTGTAAAGTGGGTTTGTTGCAGATGTTGCAGCTGATGTCTGCTTGAAAGTAACTGCTGTTGATGCACCCCATGCAGCTTGAAGAGTTGCAAGAACCTTCGCTGCAGCTGTGTCATTGAAGAAGTCAATTGTTACAGATGATGCTTCAAGACCCTTGACAAACTTGTGTCCTGAGTCTCCCATTGCTGTTACTTCAAGTTCATCAAATTGACGGTTGAGAGTTACGCTTGAAACGTAAGCGCTTAGATCGACCGCATTGACGGTGACTACTACGCCATTATTTAGAAATACGGCCATCTTTTATTCCTCATCTTTCTTAGTAGGTTTTGGTGCTGGTGTTGCTGGTGCAGTTTGCCCGATTTTCTCGAGAAAGGCTGCGGTTTCTTTTTCCCAATCGGACATAACTAACTCCAACTCGTAAGGATTGATACGGACATTTCACATGTAAGCAAGTCACCAGATGCAGCGTTGAGAACGCTTGGTGCAGAGACTGTGCCTACATTGAAAACTATTGATGATGCAGCTAATAGACCAAATGCTTTGACTACAAAATCCTCAATGCCATTTAGGTTTCCTTCATTGTCAAACAATGGACAAGTCAGCATTACCTTGAAGTTAGCCATCGGTGATATTGAAGTCTGTGAATTATTTGTAGGCGTGATATATGGATCATCAGGGCTGACGATGCAACTGTTTGCCAATATCGTTGCCGGTGGGAATGCAAAGGTTTGCCAGCGAGTGTTATCTACTAAAGCAGTGGCAAGTGTTGTCCGAAGAGTAGTTATCGCTGGTGTAGGCATTTATCCGACCATACTGCGAGGATCTGTGGCATGACTAATGAGGCCTCTAATTTTGGCAAGAAGGCTGTTTGACATGCGCCATGGTGAGGCACTTCCATCTATTGCAACGCCACCTGATGAAGGGACGGCTCTGGCCTGAAATATATCTACTGAAAGCATAAGTGATGCTTCTTGGATTGCTGTATCTACAGTCCAGTCAGTTGTTGTATCACCTGTTACTGTGCCGTAAGGTGTAATTGTATTTTTTTCAGTTGCTGATGCAGCTGAAATTGTATAAGTGATGCTCAATTCTGAAACTGCTGTAATTGTCTTTGTGCCATTCCATGCAGAACCACAATTTGTTATTACTACTGAATCTCCAACAATGAAGTCGTGAGCAGTCTCAAAATATAATGTTGCTGTAGTTGTAGTCTTTGAATGTGCTATTGCAAAATCACTTTTGACCCAAAGCATAGGAAGTAGGACTGCATCGGATGCGTCACACACTTCTTGTAATGTTGCGTCACTGTATAACGAACCAACGCCAAGAACCGCTTTGAGTTCTGCAATTGTTGTCAGTGACATGATTTCCTTTCTAAAGACTCAGTGAGGGCAAGGGCTATGCCCCCACTGAGCGACTTAGTTACTTACAGATTATGTAAGATTGTAGCGGCGTACGCCTTTTCCACTCTTGCCAACATAAATTGCAAGGTAGCCATAAAGTGCAATCTGAATTTGACCAGTACCAAGAAGATTAACACGAAGTTCTGTAGCTGGGCTTTCCCATGTATAGACAGAGCCAGGAGCAACGAGGAATGCTGACTCGTCGATAATGCCTGAAACAGAAATGTTGTGATCAACTATGAGGTCAGTTCCAAGAACGTTGCCACGAACTGAGTTTGGTGTAATTTGACCTGATGCATTAACTTGTGGTGATGCAACTGTGTAGAGAGGACGCTTTGAATCATCAACATAACTCATGATTGCAGCCCACTGATCTGTTGAAGCAACCAGTTTGTTAGCATAGTCGCCACCAGTGCCCTTGTAGGCAGCTGCTGCTTCAGTTGAGATAAATGATTGCAATCCTGCTGCTGTTGCAGCAGTTGTTGCAGCTTGTGTTCCTGAAGATGTCCATGCAGCAATAAGTGCGTTATCTGTTGCCTTTTCATAAGCTTTGCGGAGTTCAGCCATCAAAAGCTCCATAAAGGCAGGTGAAGATCTGTCAATGAGCTCAAAAGATACTTCATTTAATCCACTGTACTTTTGTACAGAAATTGTGTCATAGGCTGAGGTCATTCCTGTTTCTGATGTTGCTACAGCTTCATTGATTGCTGCAACTGTTGGTGCAGTGTTTGCTGAAGATGCATTTGTGTAAAGGCGTGGAATTGTGAATGACATTCCAGTGATTCCTGCAAGTGATCCACGAGTAACTGCCTCAAATGCTGGGCGACCTGCGAATGTATCTGTCAAGAATGTATTTAGGTGTGGTGCAAGTGTAAGACCTGTATTTGTTGAAGTTGAATCATCTGCTGCAAGAACAGTGCGACGAGCTGTGTCGTCTCCCATTGCTGCCTTGATGTTTGCTTCGAGATATTGTGCGGATGTTATTGGTGCTACGCGCTCGCGCACGTTTGTAACAGCAACAGTTGGGCGAGCAGCTTCTACAGCCGATGCCTCAACTTCTGGAGCCGCTACTGTCTCAGGAGTGTTCTCCACGATGACTGTCTCGCTTTCTGTTGGTTGGATTTCTACAACTGGGATGATTTCCTCAGCTGCAATTTCAAGCACCTGCGCTGTTTTAAATGCAGGTTCTGTGACTAAACTGACTTCTTTCAATTTAGCCAAACTTACAACAATGTGGCCATCGCGTGACGGCTTTGATTCAATAACTTCAGCACCGACTGAAAGACCACTAACAAGTCCTTCTTGCGCCATAACAAGGGCATCGTTACCACCTGTTGAACGTGAAAGTTTGAATGTAGCATAAATGCCATCTGGTCGAACTGTTGCAGTAACCATGCGACCGACAGGCTTCTTCATGTCGTGTTGCGACAACAATTTGATTTTAGTCGGATCAGAGATTTCAATAGAACCAGCTTCGAATACAACGCCGCCCATATTTGTCTGACCAATTTCGCCGGTTCCCATTGGCACAATCTTGCCTGAGATTTCGCGACGTTCTTCGCTGCACTCAATTGATGAGGCTTCAATAATTAGTTGTTCCATTAGAGTCCTTCACTTCCATTAGGAGTTAGATCGGTCATACCCATTGCCTGTTCAGTTGTAATAAGTCCCAAAGCAAGTAACTTTTCAATAACTTGTAATTCAACAAGTGGGTCGCTTTTTAGGAATGTGTCATAAACTGCAAAGCGCACTTCATGGCCTGTGGTTGAAATATCGTCCATGCTCAAACGAGACTGCACTGCCTGAATGTAAGGCTCGATGGACAATGCATAAAATTGCTTGCGCTCGTCTTGGACGTTGGCATAAGTCATTGTTGTATTCATGTCTGATGACAAGTAATAAGCAGGGACATTAGCCAATCTTGCAATTTGTGTGCTAAGTGTTTGAATTGCTTCGTTATACATCATGTCTTTAGGACTAAATGCCACTGGAGAATAGTCCAAAGTAGATGTGAGATAAGCAGTTGAATTATTTTGACGAGCGCGTTTGAAGGCTGAAAGAAGTCCTTGGACTTCTGCAGGTGGCAGGTCAGCACCAGAGTTCTTTAGATAGCCTGCTGGTTGTGGGTTTGCAGAATTGACGGCAGCTGCGCGTTCGACATCGATTGCAGATTGAATAGTGCGACTGCCGCGTTCTAATATGCCTTCATCAAATCCTTGTATTGTAACGATGTCATTCATTGAAACTGCATTGAGATCAACATAATACTGAGTGACCATGATTCCTTCAAGGTCAGTAGTGAATGTAACGCGAGAGTTAGCAATCCATTCAAAGGCAGCTGGTCGACCGTCCTCGCTGTAGCGTTCCGTTACCAAAAGGTAGGAAACGCCGTAGAACATTAAGGAATCAATTATCCAGCTAAGAGTAATAAATGATGGTTGATTTTTTGAGAGTTGATTAATCCAACGAGGCGCTGCAATTTTTTCACCAGTGGATTTTTTGTAATACTCTAATGGGATTGAGGCAACAGTCCCGCAGATTAGATTTCTAGCTCTTGCTACGCTAGGAACTGACATAGCATCGCGACGTGAAACTTTTGCAAAAATTGCATTGTAAATTGTGGGCATATTTTCGCCCATAATTTGAGGGGCATATTGCGCTTCAACAGTCGCCTTATTATTAGATGATACTGCCCGCGAAAATATACCCATAGACAGAAAGGATACCATTTGTCAAGTTATTAGACAAATTCCTATTGCGTGTCTAAGTATAAATTTGTGGTACAGATTGTGGCTTCATTAGATGGCTTACAACCATTGCAATGGAGATAGGCGCTGATACATCTCCTGCGCTCTTGCGTTTGACAATGCGCCATGCTGAGTCATTGACTTTAGCTGCGCAGTTATTGAATTGCTGAATGAGTTCATCCTGTCCATTGTGAACTACTTTGTGATTGACAAGGCCATCAAGTAGATCACCGCATGCTTGATAGAATTGCTGACCAGAACAGTCAAGCGTCACAACTCCGGCATTGGCAAGGCGTTCAGCAATTGAGGCAGTTGTGTATTTGTCAAACAAGACCATGCGAGGCCGATAGATGTCAGCCCAACCCTTTATACTTGCGGCTATCTTTAGATCATCTACTGAAACTTGTGATTCAAAGGTTTCAAGGATTCCAATAGCAATTTTGCCATCTGGCATCATCTGACCAGCAACTAGCGATGCATTTCTTCTGCTAGGCGATACATCAAAGCCAAACATAGTCAAAGCGCCGGGAGTTATAGTCAATTCGCTATTGCTGGTCTCTTCTAACACTCCATGAGGCCAAGGACTGCTTAGGGAGTCAATCCACTGACATAACGTCTCAGTACGAGTGTTTTCTATTGGTGAAGTAGATATTGCTTCTTCAATGGCTTCTTCTGTGATTGTGTAGCCCAGTGCAGGGTTTGCTTGCGCCCACGCAGCTCTATCGTTTATCTTGCAATACTGAGGCGCTGAGTATTCATAGAATCCGAAAGATTTAGGTGGATGATCTAGCGCTCTTTCTCTTAGATCATTGAGTACCTTGCTAAAAGCATCTCCGGCATTTGACGTTAGCAGAATATGTGAACCAGCATGGGCGCGTGTCGTAGGCATTGCAGCTCTGTACCCTTCTTCGTCAATTTCGCGTAATTCATCGATGAACAATAAGCCATTGACAGTGCGACCACGAGAACCATCACGAGTTGATGCAACAACATCAAGACGAGCGCCAGATAACATCTCGATTGACTCAGTACCGTTTGCGTATCGTATCTGTTTGACGAAGCCCTTTAGATGGTCGTTGGTTTCAATCAGTTGTGTGACTTGTCTAAAGGTATCCAGTGCCATGGATCTATTACTTGACATTATGAGAACGTTTGTCTGCCATTTGATGAGATGCGTCAAAATAAGCATTCGAGCAAGGTGAGTCTTGCCATTCTGTCTAGACATCAACAGCAGGTTGGTCTTGCGTACCCAAAGTCCGGCCTTGTCCACTGTCAGTATGTCTTTTAGCACATATTCCTGCCAAGGCAGCAAGGGAATTTTCACAATCTCGCATAGGTCTTTGACATCTTGTAATTTGTTTTTGCCTGTAAGGAAAGGGCTGTGAAGCCTTGGTTTTGTTGCCCCCAACAGGCGTTTGGACTTCTTGGGTTTAGTCGTCATTAGATCGGGTTAGGTCGGGCAGTAAATGGACTGTCTTGGTGAACCTTTGACCGTGTTAGGGAGGCGGAGACTGG
>Ga0209088_10001166_pt1 | contig 17189 bp, 32 predicted proteins | sample S_140625_EF_Meta_FD_187324 | JGI IMG/M metagenome (GOLD analysis project Ga0209088, IMG submission 187324) | Freshwater microbial communities from Lake Simoncouche, Canada to study carbon cycling - S_140625_EF_MetaG (SPAdes) (version 2) | ecosystem: Environmental > Aquatic > Freshwater > Lake ... | reverse complement strand
ATATGACGCCATATATCAAGCCATGTGGCAAATGATAAGTCAAAGGTTCAAAAATTTCAAAATACATCTAAGATAATTAGGATATTCCAATTCGTACTAGTATATTTGTGGTATGAAAATCCCAATTCAACTAACATACAAATACTTCAGTGAGACCATAACCATTAAGAAGAAGGTGGATAGTCTTCATATAGGAGATACCATGGAGATGTATAAAGGTATTATTGTCCCCATATATGGTCAGGAGAACTACGAGAGGGTTATAATAACACTTGCTCAAAGGATAATGGAACAAAGGAGAAAGAAGGAACCCAAAACACTAATCAAAAGGATTGTGGATAAAATATTGTATTATTGATAATATAATGAAAATATTGTATAATTCGGAGATATGAAGATAACAAGTTTTAATATAAAGGTGAATAAGGATTCCAAACTATTCATTGGAATAGGGGATAGTTTCTGTGAGGGTTCTGGAGCTCAACCAATTGAGATATGGGAGAAGTATGGTTGGGACAGATGGAAAATGTCCTTATCGGATGAGGGGAGTGAATGGGCAATAAAGAACTCATTTGTGAATAAGATATGTGAGAGACATCTAAAGGACTTTACACCTGTTAATTTGGGTAGTGGGGGAAAGGGAAATAGATATGCCATAAGGGAACTATTCTTAAACCCAACAATTGATTTTAAGATTGCCAAGGAGAAGATTGTGGTATTTGCAATGTCAGGGATTGAAAGGTTGGACTTCTCCAATTCCATTGTAAGTGATAATAATGGTGACCATACAACAACGATATGGTCATATAATGAAGAAAATGTAATGAAAGGGTATTCGGGTTTATTGAGACCTGACGGGGAGAGTATAAACAATATAAGGTTTGCAATATCTGAATTTATGTTTGATATGTTTATGTTGACAAACTGGTGTGAGTTGAATAATGCTAAGTTACTATTGTTTAGTGGGTTTTCTAAAGAATATAACAGGGAACATTTTAACAGGTTATTGATTCAGGATAATGGTGGGCTTGATATTGATGTGGTTATGGAGAATACAAGATTATTGCTTGATAGAATGCCATGGGATAAGATTATTAGACCCATGGGATATGAATGTGTCACCGATATGTTATTACACTTGGAAGGTAGGGATGATTTAAATGGACATCTTGGTGGAATAAATTACGAGACCATAGGAGAGAATCATTATTTAACCAAGTGTCAACATCCATCATATAAAGGACACGAATTACTATCGGACATCATATATGAGAAGATTATAGAATGGGGTTACTTATAACTCACAACACCGAGAACGGGGGTTCCGGCGTACGAAAACAATCCCAAAACTGGCGTCAGAATGTTAGATACTATATCCCAATTAGGTATAATCTCTAAAGCGACTAGATGTCCTCAGTCAGATATATTATTATAATTCGTGGGATATCTAATGAATGTGGATAACTTATACAAGAAATAGTTTGGAATATAAAGAATATAATCGTATATTTGTATTATTAAACAATAAAAACATATGGAACAAGTATTATTAGAAAAAGACAATAAGAAAATCGGGTTGAAAGAGTTAGATGTTAAATTCTGTGGACATAGAGTTACAGGTTCAACAGGAAGAGAAACATTCCTAATCACATTATCTATTATCGGAGGTTTAGTCGGGGGATATTCTAAACTTAGTGAGTATTCAGAAGATATCTCAGAGGATAAAGAAACCTTCCATATAAGAAACCCTAAGAGTTATGACCAACAATTCATAAGAGAAATGGGAGATCATTATGTATGGTTTAATTACTCAAATGAACAAAAGAGATATAGATTACAAAGTCTTGTTGAGAGATTAAATCTACAGGATAAATTCTACATTACATTGGATTAGTATAAGGGGACCTAAAGGTCCCTTTTTTATTCCTCCTTGGTAAGGGACTTATAGACCTGGTACAAGGAACCTATTATGGAGATAATCATAAGGATAAAGATGTATATCATAGGGTATTATTTGGATATAAAGATAGGATAAACTTCCGAGATTGTCCACGTTTTAGTTCCGACTTTGGACCTGTTTTATCCCACTATGTCTCCGACATCTGTGTCGGGAACATCCTGTTTACCCCCCGACGAGGACCTTTAGGTCCGAGATAATTGTCCTGTTTAAGGTACATTTTTCCCACCTTAATACCCCCGAAAATTACCCCTAATTTATCCCCGATATTGATACTAATATCCCCACTTTATTCACCTTGATCTGTCGGGATCCATTTAGGGGATGGAATTCCCACTTTTAGCGTATATTTATTGATACCGTATATAATATCGGTAATTTGGGGAGAAAGTGGGGAAAAGTGGTAGTATGTGGGGATTGACCCCTGACCGAATCAAGGACCATATCCATAAAAATTTGAATATATAACTGTATTACGGGGTCCTTCGGACCCCTTCAGGGGTGACACAATGTCCATTTATGTTATGTATATGAATAACCCATCATACGTAATACAGTGGTTAGTAATACATCCCATTCCATTTAACATAATGTACGTTATAGGTTCACAAGTAATACACATCTTTATCCACACCCATCCCCTGAAGGGACGACCGTAGGATCGTCCCGTAATACACTTGCCAGACAATATCGGTAGATTTAATGTTTAACCATTTAAGTGTAATACTTACACAAAACTTGCCAAACAATATTGTCCGTCATACATCCGTTCGTCTACGGTAATACATAAAACCTGAAGGGGACCCATAGGGTCCCCGAACAATTAAAATATGTGCTTGTGTGTATTACGCGGAGAAGTCTATACCGAAGTGTTTAAACCTATTTTTCAACCATTCTTTAAAGTCATCTTTTTCATCGTAATTAAGAGGACATGTATTACTTGTGATTTTAACCCCGTCAATATAGGCGTGACCTGGACTATAACTTATTTCAAAATCGGGACTAATAATCTTATCCCTTTTATTATAGTTTTTATTCATTTGGTGTACGGTAATACTAGGTTGGTTAAACTTACCGTAGTCATACGTGTGACCTTTCCAAGTTCCTTTACCCAAAGCCGTGTAGATTGTCTTACACTTCTTAACTAATTTGGTCATTGTGGTCGAGTAGTCTTCTGAGAACGTCGGTAATTGTTCTGGCAATAATAGGTATAAGTTTTCATTTTGAAATAATTCATATAATGAGTTTGGTCTTTCTATCTTCACATTATAGACATTATTGTCCATATAGTCTTTTAAGAATAATATCCCCTCCATAAGGGTTATTGTCACCCTTTCAATGTGGATTCTAAAATCCGTTCTATCTTTTAACACATCATAATAGTGATCAAGAAATTCTTCCTTGGACATGTTTCTTGCCAAACAAATTGTGTTGATCAGCTCGTCCCCCGCTATTTTAATTAAATCTGGTGGTATGATTGGATTAACATGATCAGGATTATATGTAACATACACTTCAAATTCTCTTTTTGAAACGAAACGATATGTAATATAACCTGTACCGCTGGTAAACTTAAGTTTCTTCAAATACCGTAAATCATCAGATACCTTAAGTAGAAGGTTCGTAAGCTCAACCTTCTTTAGGTCACTCCCTGCTTGTTCTGATATAATGTCCATAATCTTCATGTTATATAAATAGTTCTTTGCCAAACAATATTCGAGTCGGTCTTCCTGATCAGTGTCGTCTTTAAACAATAAACCCCCCACAATAGTGGAGGGTCTACTATCGTTCTTATAATCTACAGGTTATGCAGATAATAAAGTATTTCTGTAAGTAATCGCTGTTCTCTTGTTAGAGAAGTTCTTACTGTGTTTTGTTCCTTCTACAGATACACGAACACGGTAGCTGTTACCGTCGAAGTATACATTGTTAGATACAGGAACATAAGTTGTCTTGGTAGAACGAGATTTGGTTGTTTTCATTTTTACTGAATTTTAATTTAACATTATTGTTTATAAAATATAAACCATTAATTCGGTAAAAAAAAATAAATGGCAACTTATTTTTCGTTTTGTCAGAACTGGTGTTGCCAAACAACATTCACAGTGGATCAGGACTCGAACTTCTTGTCAATCCATTTATACCACTCCTCACCGTACTTCTGTTCCATATGGTTGAAGTACCTGTAATGTTTTCTCTCGTTGTAGAGGAAATACACGAAGTAATAATCTATGTACCACTCCAACTTCATTTTAAATCTTTTCATGGTATTCTATTTCAATGTTAACACTGTCTAAGTTGAATTCGTCGTAGAACTTCTCCAAGATATCAATCTTAGCATCTGCTGAAATGTATAGGATTAGTCCCATATCCTTCTTTCGTTGAATCTTAGAGATTTGGTCCGTAACCCATAGTTTAACCATTTGGTCATTTAGTTTCATCTTGTAGTATTTTATATTGTTTATCACCAATAGTATCCAAGATATATGCCACCTCCACTATATCTTCCAAGTCATATGTGGATATGTCATCGAACTCATCACCATATGGTGTTACACCTGTCAAGTACTGTCCATCAGTCATTGTCCTTACAAGATACGGTACCTTAGTCATAGTTGCATCGTACTCATTATCCTCACTGATGTAAACATTAAATGGGTGGGTAAACTCTATGGTTTCCCCGAGTTTGAATAGATTCTCTATCTCATTACAGAACTTGGTCTTCAGGTTCTTAACTTCTTCCCTTGAGTTGTAGTTCATATTAATTCATTTAAAAATTTATTTGGAAATCTTTCCATACCAAAATCTATTGCAATTCCTACAATCTTTCCCTTGTGTTTTGCCACAAGACATCTGTATCCACCATCACCAATACCTGATGACGATACCACACCTGTGTCATACATACCCCACGACTCGGTGGATAATGTGAATTGGCACATCTTCTCGTACCACTCATCACCATCCCTATCTTTCACACCTAAGGTAAATGGTCTTCCATCATATGTCTTATCAGGTGTTGTAATACTTGAGGCAATGTCGTCATTCTTGAAAGAAGACATGCTGAAGATTCCTGCTTGACCTGAATCCACCCCAACTTGACCAGGGTAATTTCTCCAAGATAATGTATCCTCCACATAATCCTCGTGGACAGTAAGTAATACAGAACACCTGTTCCCCCAATTAGGGTCCTCAGTTTTTCTCACGGTAGTTATGTAACCACCAGGTAATACATCCTTTAGTTTTACTTGACACCAAGTTTCGTCCGAGTAGCAAGGGTCACTGACCATCACATCACTCTCAAGTGTAATACGGTTCATAGTTTATAAGTTTAGGGTTTAAAGTTATGACATAGTTATGATATCACAAAATTATTTGGAATATATTCTTTTATAGTTATTAACATTTTCTACAATCTCTGTTAACATTACAGCGGATACCTTGTCATACGCCCTCAACATAAACAATTGATTGCCAGACAACATTGCGAGATCTGCTGTCCCATCTTGGAAGTATAAATCTATTGGGTCTATTAGAACTCTAACTTCATTGATATCATTATCGGACCTAAAGAAAGGACAACGACCATACACATATGTATCTCTTACAGTGTAGAGTTTGATAGTGTCCTTCATGTTAGTTAAGGCTCTAATCTGCATAATGATTACTTCTAATTCAGACAACTGTTGAAAGTCCACCTTGTGTTTAGAAACTTTATTACTGTACTCTGTTACAAAATCTGCCAGACAATATCCACCTGGCTGATCAGATCCGTGACTCCTTGTTATGAACTGGTCGTAAGTACTTCTTTCTTTAGAGGTACCTACAATGTTTACGAATACTCCTTCCGTGGTTTTATTTAACCTACCCATTATAGTATATTTAAATTGTTAATAAATTTGCCAAACAATATCGACCAGGATGATCTCTGTGGTTGTCCAAGAAAAACTCTGGTGTTAAACACATTGCCTCCATAATATGGAGTTGGTTTGTTGTAGTGACTTGCCACACCAAATTGGCGGAACCATTCGTCCTGAGGAGGTTGTTTTTCAGGATATGTTGTCTTACATACTCTTTCTTTAGTCATTTAATTCTTCTTTAAGTTGTTTAATAATTGTTTCTTTATCTTCATCCGTTACGAAACCGAAGTTCTCGTTTACATATTCTACTATTTTAACTTCATCTATTGTTTCATCCTCATCTTCTTCATCATCAGATGTTATTTCATCACGAGCTGAATCAATCATAGATTCAAGCTCCGAATTCCAAAACAACTCCTTGTCCAACAAATAAATGCCTTCCAAATAAGGATACTCACTATCATCAACCATTGTGAATCCATCTTCATCACGATAGATTTTGGTTTCACCACTGAACCCTATACCACCTTCACTATAGAAGATGTAAGCTTCGATACCATCATACTGCTTGACCAAGTTGGTTAGAAATTCTATGGGAGGACTCCAAGCTGTATCAGGATATAATCTGATTTCAGTTTCATCATAATCCATATTACAATCACTATATGACACATCCCATTTAGTCCCGAACCAACTTACATTGGTATTGTACCAATCCTTATCATAATCGGCTTTAGTCATATGGTCAGGATATCCAATAAGGGATTGGAATACTCTGTCTTCACCATCTTTAGTATTTTCAATAACCCTTACTAAAGTAGCTATAATTTTTTCATCTCCATTAATTCTAATGGAATTGTTACACCAGTTTGGCATGATATATAATTTAATTGATTACCAAGATGAACGATAGTAAAAAGAAGCACCTTTATTATCTTCTTCTAATAAATCTTTAAGTTGAATAATAGTAGATTTAACTTCTTCCCAATAGTATTCGTCAATTTCATCACTACCGAAGAAGAAACCCTGTGCTGTTGGCAGTATAGTTTCTGCAGTGTCTTTATTATCATAGACATATGTTAATGTTTCCAATAACATCTTCAGGTCTGATTCATCTACAAAACATTCTTTACAATCATCCACACCCTCTTGTACATTATCGACGAACCATTTGTGAAGAGCATTAAACTTTCTCCACTCCATCACCTGTTCCATAACATAACAAATTCTGTCAGGTTTAATGTGGTCTAATTTCTTTTTACCTTTCTTAACAGAGATGGTGTGTCTTTCATTATCAGACATCCAATCCCAATTCTTAACATAGTGTTTCTTGTAGAGATACATATCTAATCCCATAGTTGTAAGTTTTAGGATACAAAGATAATGAATATTCTTTTATAACGCCAAATTATTTAAAGCTTTTTTTATAAAAAAACATGCGCGCAGATCAGGTGGATATTGTTTGGCAAATTCTGTTATTGATTATCAATGAGTTATGTTTTGCCAAACAACATCGTTGCTGCGCGCAGATCTGCAGCATGCTATGCGAAACAAGTATTACATGCGAAACAACATAGCAAAAAAATCCCCCGTACTTCTACGAGGGATTGAACTAAACTTACTAACCCACATCCATTTATTTTTTACAAACTAAATCACTCAATAGTCGAGAACTACCTTTGATTATTATTGTTTCTTTCATTGCTTCGTCAATCGTTGTAATACCCTTCTTGTGTAGTTTGAAATCAGTACCATTGTTGGTGTACCAAATTTCATACGTTTTGTTGTTTGAAGACAACTTAATAGTGGTCGTCATAGTTTTACGGATTTGTTGAAATGCTAAAGTAATACAAAAAACAATACAAACCAACAAATTTATTTTTATTTATTTTTGCCAGACAATATCCGTCAGGGGCCCACAGGTATTACACCAAATAAAAATGGGTATCATTTCTGATACCCATCGTATAACAAACACTCTCCATATAAACACTATATAATATACCGAATATTTTGGATATAAACAAATATTACCAACCATCTACTTCATTTGGATTGGTTGAGAGAGTATTATTCAATACTTGTATCATCTCACCCACTTTATCCATATAATAAATCTCGGCTGTGGGTTCATTACCATTCTCACTTGGTTGTAATACTTCATTTAAACCATCAATTTCTTCCCAACCAATATCCTCCAGGTCCCCTCTGTCATACATTTCTTTAGCAATCTTGACAGCTTCGTTTAAATCGTTAGCCTTTACCTCAAACTCGGTTTTCATCCATGTTGTTACCTTTTGGTCAAGGCGAAAGTCAAATGTTTTCATATTGTTTTATTTTAAAATTTACCTACGTGTTTTCCCCTATGAGCCCCGTATTTCTTTTCAAATTTCATGATGGCTTCACGAGGCGTGTGCATCCAATACGTCTCCTCGTTCCCTTTTTTATTCCATATATTAATCACCAAACCATCTTGGTTAAAGTGCATAAGTGGAGGTTCTTTTTTCATAACTTTTTTCATATTATCTCCGATTTTTATTTATCTCCACAAGACGTTCCCAACTCCAAGTTATTTTTTTCTTTCGTCTGTTCATCGTCATTATCACAAACACATCTTCTCTATCACCAGTACCCACACCTTCCCACCATTTTGACGGAACGATTTCAAGATAGATTTCAATACCATCATTTATTTCTTTATCAGTAAAATTACTATTAAAATATTTTACATACTCAAAGAACTCATCTCTTTTCTTTTTTGAAATTTTCTTTTCCATAACTTAATATTTACTTCTAATACCCCTTCTACGATATAAGTCGTCGTACGGGTTAATATTTGGTTTAAGTGATTCATTGATTAATGTAATGTCAGCTTCAGATATTTCATCCACAAACTTCTTATCAAGGTCATCAATGTGTTTGCCGGACAACTTGTCGTAACCACCCATCTGATATTTGGGGTAGATGATTTTGGTTTCGGTGTCAAGTACAGATGCAACTGATTTTAATTCTACTATCATAGTTTAAGATTTAGGGAAGTCATCTTCCGTGATTTCTAATATTGTTTCCACATTATAATTCCAACTATCCATATAACCAAATAGGTCTTCATCACTCTCTTTGATTTGTTCTTTGGTATAGTCTTGTTCTCCCTCCCATTTTTCATTCCACCTTTCGCCCCATTCATCATACCACTCATTTAACACTTGTTCTCTTAAACCTTTAAGAGTATAATACATCGCATCTGAATCGGAATCATCCAAATCCGTTATTTTGTAAATTGATATTCTGTTCATATTAATTGTTTTTAATAACTTGTTTTAATTTGTATTGAAATTCCTCTAACATACCTTCTTCATCATAAACCTTAATGGTTTCATCCACAATACCATTCTCATCGTCAGGATGATAAAAACTAATGTCTACTTCAATAGTTTTAGGTGGGTTAGTACAAAATGTTTCATAATCAGTTACATTCGCACACATTCTATCATAGAATTTAACGAGTTGTTCATGACTTAAATCGTCAGGGTGATTTTGTAGTTCCGATAAATCGGATTGAATTTGGTTAAGTATTTCTTTCATATAGTTTTATTTTTTAATCATTGTTTGTGTATATTCTAATTGGTTTAATGTATCCATATGTTGAGAACCACTATATCTATTTTGTTCTCTACGAATTACAACTTGGTGAGAACCCACAATTTCCCAACCATTGTTAATCATTTCATTTACTTTGGTGTTTATTTCACTTGGACTATCACCATACACAATTTTATATTCCATATCATTTTTATTTAGAACACGAAGATAACGATAATTTATTTATACAACAAATTAATTTGTTAAAACTTTGTTAAATAATTTAACAAATGTAATACCTGTGATCAGAGCTGTGATATTGTTTGGCATTGTAATACGCTTGCCAAACAACATTCAGGGATGTCGGAACTTGTGGTACTTCGGGTACTTGTGGTACATCTTTTCGGGTACTTCGGGAACATCGGGTACTTCAGGTACAAGGCCACACAACTTGTCTGGCAGTTGCCAAACAATATTCACATGATCAGCAATGTAAAATCTGTGGGCATAAAAAACCCCCGTATTTCTACGAGGGTCTTGGGGGATACCGAACTTATTATTAAACCAATTCAACTAAATCACTAAAGATTTCTTGTTCTATTTGACCAACATTACCAAACATTTTAACTTCGGTATTATCGTTCTTACTATAAGAGTGTGTCGTGTATTTTGTTACACCACTAAATAAACCCCAAAGGTTATCACCTTTTTGACTAATCTCACCATTTAAGTCAATATAAAATCTACTTAAGTTGTTACGAGTTCTTGTTGAAATTGAATCTTCATCATTCAAATTTACTTCGGGTTTAATGCCAAACAATTTTCGAGTCACCTTCTCCTTCAACAAATCATCAAAACGGGTTTCACTTAATTCGGTTATGAATCTGAACGTTTCTTTTTCTTCTTCCAATACAATGTCCAATCTCTTACAAATGTCTTCCACCTTTAATGATAAAGATTTTGTATGACGAACCTTGTTTTGTAATCCTTGCATTACTCTAAAAAACGTGTTCATACAACTGATAGTTGTATTAGAGTGACCGAATGCTAATGATGTTGAACCATCAAAAGAATTTACACCTGTTAAGAAACCCTCAATAATGTCATCACCTAATTTAAGGTTGTTACCTTTTAACTGAACGTAAATACGTCCACCACCTTTGAACTCACCTCCACGATGAATTTCTAAACCTGTTCTACCCGATACTTGATGTAATAAGTCCATCAGTTCATGGTTCTGATAAGGAACATAACCATCAGAGTGTAGACCTACGATGTCGTTCGTATCGTCTCTAACGATTGCCTTTTTGTTTGGGACAATAATACCACTTGTGGTTTGGATGTCCTCTTGACGTACCGACCAATTCAGGTTGGTTTTGTCTAATAATGTTTTTACTTGTTCGTTCATATAAATTAATTTAGAGTGTAAAGGTAGGTCTTTTATATTACCCACCAAATATTATTTAATTTATTTTTGTTAAAGTTTTGTGAAAGGATCTGTAATACGAGCGACACTGTCGACATCCCCCGATATTGATTGGCAATTGCCAAACAACATTCCACCAGGAGATGTAGGTGGAGGTGTAATACGGGTGGACATAAAAAATCCCCGTCTTTCGACAAGGGACTTTCTATTATGAACCACAGCTATTATTTAGATTTTACTTTTTCTTTTACATTTTCCCATAACATAACTAAATTTTCATATGTCGGTCTTTGTTCTTCATCAGTAATATAATTGGTTATGAATTCAAGTTTGTTCTCTATTAAATGAATATCACAATCAAGATACATACCAACTTGTGCTATTGGTAAATCGTTAATTGTATATTCCTCATAGAATACCTCAATTAAAGTTCTTAACTTTTTAATTGAACCACCAAACTCACCCGTTAGTTCAAATCTATCCATTTTTTTTCTAAACTTACTTTTAGGGTTGATAATTTTTTTACCTAACCCTTCTGTAAGACGCGACGATGCGGTAAATCCAGTTTTTCTACCTAACCCGTTTATCATTGATGATAAAAATGTTGTTGCCATTGTTATTTTATTTTAAATGTGATACCAAACTTTTGGTTGTTTAATAATATTACTTACTTTTTTTACTAAATGTTTATTTACTATAACCCTAACTTTAGCTCTTGGAGTTAATTCTTTTTTTTCATTTACAAGTTTATAAGATATGTAGTAGGATTTAATGTTATTCAAATATAATAAAGTTTCATCAACCCATTTATAATCAATACTACTTGGATGAGAATTAAAATTAGATGGATTTAATTTTAATTTCTTATACGAATCAATTATTTTATCAAACTTTTCATTTATGTTTTGATACATTTGATAAGTGTAAATTAAACTAACATCAAATGAATTATCGGTATTAACATCCTCAATTAAAGAGTCTAATATTTTATATCTATAATCACTCATATTAATTTAAATTTTTAATTTGTGAATCGTTATTTGTTCTACGAACAATATCAGAATAATCTTTGTATTTATCAACAATTTCGTTAATATTAGATTTATTAATTAATGACATTCTCATTTGATACATTCTTATACCTTGTAATTTAAATTTAGGTATTGGTAATGCAAATAGTTTATAATCACTTTCAATATCTTCTCTTTCATTTTCAGAACATTTATTGTACCACATTTCCGCATTATCAAAATCTTTCATTAGTAAATAACATCTTGCAATAGTTAATCTTAAATAATCTTTTTGATTGTCGTACCATTCAAAATTAGAAAGTAATTTTTTATTTTCCTCAATTATACCTGCCATCTCACAAAGAAAATCAAAAAGATTACTTTTCTTTGACCATAATACAACAATATCTTTTTTATTTACAAAATCGTTAATATCCCAATCTTGATGCCACCAATCTAAATTTCCGTTCATTATTTCATATCGTATAAGATATCTCATATTATATGCTATTGATTTAACTGAAAATACATGACCAAATTCGGTTTCATAATGATTATCAAAATCACCAATATTTTTAGGTCTATCATCTGTTATGGTAAATTCCCATTTTGGTTTATAATCTTTAACCATTGAAAGAATTTCATTTCTTAATAACATTAATTTATCTTGTACTTCAGGGGATATTTTATCATCAATATTAATATGACTACCTACCGCTAATGCCGCTCCTGAAAACCCCAACATTTTTAAAAAATCCGACCTTTCCATAATAATTTGTTTAATGATTTATAATAGACCACAAAGATAATACCTTTTTAGTATATCACAAAATAATTTAGAATATACTTGTTAAAACTTTGTTAAAGAATATGTCCACCTGCAGCTCCATCCTGATATTGATTGGCAATTGCCAAACAACTTATGCATGGGATCCGAACCAAGATGGGTTGTCCATTTTTTTATATAATAAAGTGGACATATGTAATACGAGTGACACTGTCGACAGCTCCCAATATTGATTGGCAAGATTTAACCAGTTGAATTCCGGTAAAGGGCCAGTGCCGATATTGATTGGCAACTGCCAAACAACTTCCGCAACGCCGCAGCAACGGGGGTTGTAATACGAACTTGCCAAACAACATTCCGGATGGGATTCAAACAACTCTTCTCCTAAATAAAAAACCCCCGTAAGTGTATTACGAGGGTCTACCTTTTTCCAACCTTATGTATTTCTACACAACTTCCTTTTGTGTATGTTCTAATATGGACTGACCCATCTTTTCACATTCATCGTGTCCGTAATACCCGTAACAACTTTCTACCAATTCTTTATGTTCGTGACCTTTATCACAAGTAGTTATTTCATAAACATTATAACCCCAAACGTCACCCGTAAGGTATTGGTCGTATGTTAAAACTTCACCTTTAAGGTATTCTTCAACTTTAGTTTCATCAATACCTTCTTTCTTTATCTTATACTTTGATATAAAGATAAAACCAACTTGTCCACTATCCCAACGACAATCAAAAGAACTTGTGGATATAGTTATACCCGAGTGGTCATAAAGATACAAAGGTAAGATAATAACTTCACCTTCGTTTTTAATAATACCTTTTTCCAATTCTTCCCAACTATCATAATCTTCCGTACGATAATCGGTCTTATCACCAAGTTCGTAACGATTGTGAAAACAAACCATTGTACCCAAGTTATCGTCTTCACGAGGACTATAAGGGTTTGTGTCTTGTACAACTTCTAATTCATACTTTTTCATATTGTTTAATTTTAATCTTTTTCAGTTTCAAATTTCAAACCACTATAAAGAAATTCGGTAATATGATTAATGAACTTCACATACAATTCATTATCAAATTGAATACCACTACTACTATTTTGAACTATCCTAACAAAAGACATTTTCTTATCAATCGGTAGGTTATCCATTATCCTATCGGTAAAATCACTACCGACCCACTCATAATTTATTTCACTATCAATGTGTCCTTCAACAACTGAATAGATAGTGTTTTTTACAATTTCAATTTCTTCTTGTTTCATATTGTTTATTTTAGAGTATAAAGATACATTCATTATATAACATAAACAAATATTTTTGTTAAAACTTTGTTAAAGAATTGATCACCTGTCGTCCCGGCGACAATGTTGATTGGCAAATGCCAAACAATATTCCACCAGGAGATGTAGGTGGAGGTGTTGTTCACTAATTCTTCTTGTTCACGTTCCGTGAACATTCGTAATACGTGAACATGCCAAACAATATCGTCAATGCTGATCACATCTATCTGTAATACGTTTGCCGAACAACATGCACGCATGCGCGTGGCGCATGGTCTGCATTTATCAATCATTAGAAATACGTTTATCGGTCAAATAGGTGTCAAAATGATTGATAACTGACTTGTGTTTGAACGATAAGTTTCATTTTGACTTGTATTACGTTTGCCAAACAATATTCTCCTGCGGCACTGTAACTTCAGAGGTAGTACCTAAGGGGTTAAAACAAAAACCCCCCGTATTTCTACGAGGGGTACACACAATATAAATGAACAGAAAAACTAAAATTGTTGGTCTTGGAACGAGTGAGGGTTATAATTCCTTCTCATAGGAGTTCTTACTCTATGAGATTTTGGTTCGTATGACAAAGGTTTATCATTGTTATACGACTTCTCCATTCTTTGTTCGATAGTAGGAACTTCGTAGTCCATTTCAGGTGGAATACCATTCTTTACCTGCCAAACCATTTTTTGGATTACATTCAGTCCCTCCTCAACAAAGACAATACCATTACTTGTGGTTACTTTGGATTGTACCAAACCACTTTTCATATCGGTATCCATATAGATAGATACGATTTGGTCTACATTTACTAAGGTCGGTGTACCTCTGTGGGTTAATTTAATCAACATTTATTCTACTTTTTAAGATTACTAAATTTATTCTCGCGGGAATGACTTTTGCCAAATTACATTCATCACAACATTCGTCATCCTCATTTTCAGTTTGTATTGGACTTGGGTCATTACCATAACCCTCAACTTCAATACCACATAAACAACATTTAAACTTTTCCATTTTTATTTTAATTTAAGATTTCATATTCATCTTCATCGGGTAGTAGGTTTAATATTCTACCATTATCCCACTTGACTTTATAATAATTCATATCATCTACTGATAGGATTGTTCCCATTGTGTTTGGTTCAATAGGACATGTCTTTGGGTCATCATTCATTAGAATAAGTTTCACTCTTTTTCCAACGAGGTCTTTTACTTGATTTAACATTTTAATTTAGATTTAGATTAGTAATAGGACAAAGATAAGTGTAATACAATTATATACCAAATCTTTTTTAGAATATTTTAGTTAAGAATATGTTAAAGAATTTTTCACCTGTCGTCTCAAGGACAATATTGATTGGCATTTGTAATACGAGTTCCCGTGAAAAGCAGCGCTTACAGCTATTTGACTGGCAATTGCCAAACAAGTTTCACATGATCTGCACATCCATGATTGTTGGACATAAAAAAACCCCACCATTTCTGATGAGGTCTTTCTATTATGAACCGAAAGATTAATTTTTCATTATAATTGGTGTCAATTCCGATTTAATTTTTTCAAAATCTTCTTTACTAATCATACCTAAATCTAATAAATCTTTTTGTTCTTTAAGTTTAGCAATTGCTTGTTCTCTATTCATACCAAAAGATTTTAATTCCCCAACCGCCATCGCTTCTTCAACATTAATGTAATATTGAGGACACATTCCGCAGATACCTTTACCAACAAAATAAATTCTAAATCCCATTTTCTTTGTTCCACCAACATAAATTCTTTTAATGATTGAATTTGTTCCACTTGAATTGGAACTTGTTGGTGTGGGTGCGACTAATGCAGAACCTTCATCAATAAATGCAAATGTTTTATTAGATGAGGGTCTACCAAGTTTTAATGTGTCACCAATTTTGTAAATATGACCATCTGCTGCAATATATTCATCAAAGTCGGCAGCCTCAAATGCCCCCTTTGTGAATGTTTTCATTTCTTCATAACTAATTTTCTTTTGTCCGTAAGAAACGAATGATACCAATACCATTGAGAACACTAATAACTTTTTCATTTTTTTAATTTTTTAATGATTTAATAATAGGACACAAAGATAATGATTATATTGTTATAAAACAAATTAATCTGTTAAAACTTTGTTAATATGTAATACGACCTAACATCCGTGGACCGGCGACAATGTTGGTTGGCAATATGTAAAGCAAAACCTCTATAATATGTAATACAACTTCCGTTGTAGGAAGACCGGAAAATTTATTGTTTGGCAATGTGTAATATAATACACTATTTGATACCATATGTAATACGAATAATAAAAAGGTAATTAAATGTGTAATATAATACACTTTTCGGTGGGACGGGAACATCCAGGATATGTTGATTGGCAAATCTTGTTACCTTTTTATATATAATCGTAACATGCCAAACAAATTCCCACCAGGTCCATTCCAATTACACGGACTTCACAAAACAAAAACCCCCCGTATTACTACGAGGGGAAAAATGGAAAACAGAACCTATGAAAATTACAGAACAATCTTTTCTTTCGTTTCAACCAACTTATCAATCACATCAACCAATTCATCAAACATTATATCGTGGTTTTTAGTTTCCATAACATCAAAGTTTTGGGTTAATAACCTCACTTCGTAGTAGTCCATAAAATTCAAAGTAATCATAACATATTGTTTCCACTTAAACCCATTTACCTTGAATATAATACCCTTAACCCAACCATCACTTTCCTTACCAACAACTAATATCTTTCGTTCAACTCCCCAACTCCAATAGATATTAATATCTTGTGTTAAAACCTTCATTGTTTCGTTTGGGTCAAAAGGTCTTTGAGAACCATAAGTCAAAAGTTTTTCTTCGGTAGTCATAATATTATCATTTAGAACACAAAGATAAGGGAAATATCTTTATACTTTCTCATCTATTAAGAATTATTCGTTAAAATATTGTTAAAGAATAACCACCTGTCAACTCCATCCGGATATTGTTTGGCATGTATGACAAAACCACTTGGTTCCTGAGGTTACAGAAACTTGTGTGGCATATCCGATTATATCCGTAGATATCCTATACCATATCCGAATTTGCCAAACAATAATTTTTTCTACAACGACTCAAGATTCTCGTGTATGACAAATGCCAAACAACATTTTGGATTACGGAGATGAGTATGGTCAAAAAAAAACCACCCCTTTCGGAGTGGTCGGTTTGTAGGGGAACAAACCTTAAAGAATTGTGTAGTCCTCTTTGAG
>Ga0209088_10001163_pt1 | contig 17222 bp, 13 predicted proteins | sample S_140625_EF_Meta_FD_187324 | JGI IMG/M metagenome (GOLD analysis project Ga0209088, IMG submission 187324) | Freshwater microbial communities from Lake Simoncouche, Canada to study carbon cycling - S_140625_EF_MetaG (SPAdes) (version 2) | ecosystem: Environmental > Aquatic > Freshwater > Lake ... | reverse complement strand
AAGCGATAATTTGCCAACATGGCCGTGGTATCCGCATCTCGCAAATAAGGTAGTAACATACTCGTCGTGTCCGAAATATTCAATTTATCTATGTTACCCAAGCGATAATTTGCTAACATGGCGGTGGTATCTGAATCCCGCAGATAGGGTAATAACATGCTCGTCGTGTCCGAAATATTCACTTTTGAATTAATTCCTGTCTTATAATTCGCCAGCAAAGCAGTAGTATCTGCGTCTCGCAGATAAGGTAATAACATGCTCGTCGTGTCCGAAATATTCAATTTAGCATTAATTCCTGTCCGGTAATTCGCCAGCATAGCTGTAGTATCCGCATCTCGTAAGTATGGTAAAAGCATATTTAACGTATCCGGAATATTCACTTTATCGTTGATTAACATCCTGTAATTCGCTAACCCAGTGGTGTCCCCATTTCGCAAATAGGGCCTTAACATATTTAACGTATCTGAAATATTGACTTTTGAGTTAATTCCTATCCGGTAATTTGCTAACATAGCAGTGGTATCCGCATTCCGCAGATAAGGTAATAACATGCTCGTCGTGTCCGAAATATTCAATTTATTTATGGTACCTACGCGATAATTTGCCAACATGGCGGTGGTATCCGCGTCTCGCAGATAAGGTAATAACATGCTCGTTGTGTCCGAAATATTTATTTTACCCATATTACCCACGCGGTAATTTGCCAGCATGGCGGTGGTATCCGCGTCTCGCAAATAAGGTAGTAACATACTCGTCGTGTCCGAAATATTCATTTTACCCATATTACCCACGCGGTAATTTGCCAGCATGGCGGTGGTATCCGCGTCCCGCAGATAAGGTAATAACATATTCGTCGTGTCCGAAATATTCATTTTAGCATTTATTCCCGTTCGGTAGTTTGCTAACATGGCGGTGGTATCCGCATCCCGCAGATAAGGTAATAACATACTCGTCGTGTCTGCATCTCTCAAGTATGGCGATAACATATTTAACGTATCCGAAATATTCATTTTATCCATTTTACCCACGCGGTAATTTGCCAACATGGCGGTGGTATCCGCGTCTCGCAGATAAGGTAATAACATACTCGTCGTGTCAACGATATTGATCTTGGAAATAATACCTGCCCGGTAATTCGCTAACATGGCGGTGGTATCAGCAAGATTCACTTTTGAACTGATGCCCATTCGGTAATTCGCCAGCATCCCTGCCGTGTCCGCAATATTTATTTTTCCGTCCAACGTTAGGGTATTAGTGTTCAACTGCTGTAAATCTATCTTTTGATTTATGCGATTTGACAATGAAGTAGTATCCGCCGAGCGCAAATAAGGACGCAGCAGATTCATCGTGTCTCTGAGATTCAATTTATTGTTCCAAGCCGCCGTGTCTAACGACCTGATTCCTTTGGCCACGCTGGCATTATACATAGGATCCGTTTCCATGAAACTACTTAATTTTTTATTCCAGTAAGCAGTGTCAACTGCGGTAATTCCTTTGGAAATGCTGGCATTAAAAGAAGGATCCGTTTCTCCAAAGCTGCTTAATTTATTATTCCAATAGGATATATCGCTTTCCGTGATTCCTTTTGAAATACTTTTAATGAAAATGGGATCTGTTTCTTTATTCCATAAGGCGGTATCTGCCGCTGTAATACCTTTCGCAATACTCTTATTAAAAAGTGGGTCTGATTCCGTGACCGGGGTACTCAGTTTTTCTGCCGTTACGGCGTATATCGCATAAGGAACGCTTAACATTTGTGAAACGATGATCAGACTATAATTTTTACCCCCTGTCGGATCTGTTTCCGTTTTAATGAAAAATGGTCCTCGCGTCCAGTCTATTGTCGATATAGTACCCTTCAGAATGTTTCCCTTACCTATGGTAATATAAGCCAATCCGTTCAAATTGGTCTTTACCTTATGCTCCTCCTCATACCACACCGTGTCTGCCGCATTACCCCCTAACAGACCTATGCGTATGCCCACCGTTGTATTGGCCACTAATTCGTTATTTCCATTTCTGATGACCATCTGGTAGCTAAATGAGTTCGGTACTTGCGCCATACTCAAATAATTCAATGTTATGGTTAAAAGAAGGAATAGTCCCTTTTTCATATTCTTAATCATTTTTCTTCTGTTTGGAATGGTTAGTTGGCAGTCCTTTTTTTGTCTCCTTTTCCTGTTTTTTCTTCAGCTTTGGTTTTTCAGACAGGCTGTAGGCAACAATAAGGAGATGTCCCATGTTAGGAAGACTGTTTACCGCCATCAAGGCAATATCAAACTGGTAACCTGCTGTGAACGGATATTTCGTTATCATGGCATTCATGCCCACCGATCTGCTTTTACTGAACACCGAATATTCATAATTCCTATACACCGGAGCAACGCTGAAGTAGGCGCCAGAAGGCAGATTAAATTTGATGTCGACCATCATATCTAATTGATAATCGGCACTTTGCTGCGTCCTCAATAAAAAACCCGGTGAAATCTCTATATTTTCACTCACCTTAAGCTTTACCCCAGAGGATATGAAAGTGAGAAAAGCATTTCGAATATCATTTTCATTCATAAAAAGGTCATTCACCTTTGGTATGAGGTTGTAAGCGGAAATACCCAGATGGAATCCGTGAGAATGAAAGTGGAAGCCTACATTGGCATTTGGATAGGCATTAAAAAACTTATGGTCATCGTTAAACAGATTATTGTCCACATTTCCAGACAACAGCCCCAATCTATCTATCCGATACTGATTGTAAGTAACAGATATACCAAAAGACAACCCCGTCAAGGGTTTTTTAGAGCCTCTCTCAACGTTCTCTATGTGGTAGGCAAACGTAGATTCTAAGCCAACGAAAGAGACGGCCCCATTCTGATCTTTAAATCCATTGACCCCCAGTCCAATTTGATTTTTTGTTATAGGATAGTCGATGGATAACAGTTGGGAGTTTGGTGAATTTTCAAAGCCAATCAAGCGCTTGCTGTACACCAGCATCGCATTTCCCGATCGGTTAGCCCCCGCCAAGGCAGGATTAATCAGATAGGGTTTAAAATAATGCTGGTTTTGGAAAATGTAATTTTGTCCAAAACAAATGATTCCCTGAAAGACAAGAAAAAGAGTCCAGATTTTCTTCATATCGCTATTTATCTCATCAGGGTGAAATTCCCCCTCAACGATTCGTTTTCATTTAATTTTACCAGATACCAGTATGAATCTACCGGAGCGGGTATATTGTTAATTAATCCATCCCAACGGAAGCCATTTCCAATGTTCTCCACCAACAAGCGCCCAAATCTGTCAAAAATGAACACCTTAGCGTTGGGCAGCAGAGCCAGTTCAGGAATGGTCCAATGATCATTAACACCGTCGCCATTTGGAGAGAAGAAATCACTCACTTTAATCATTTCACTATCCAGCACCTTCACGGATACATTACATGCTTTCCCTCCAATCTGCAAAGAAAATACGGCAGTCCCTGAACTGGTAGGTTTTCCCAGCAGGGTATATTTTAGTACGCCCCCTGCCTGGTTGAGCAAAAGGGCATCCGCTTTCAAAACGAGCCCGTTAACCCCTTGCGATGAGAGCGAAACTGGCGCAGTTTTGACATTATTACCCCCTGAATAGGTAATACTTACCACCCCTGAATAATCCAGATTTTTTCCCACTGCCGAGGGATACAAGGATAGGTTATCGCAAAGCAAAACAGATAATTCTGGCTGAGGACTATACACCCGCAGACTAATGGGGCAGGTTTTGGTTGCAAAAACAAGATTAAACAGGGCAATACCTGTGTCCGTAGGCACCCCTTTAAGCACCAGTTCAATGGAGCCATTTCCTTTGACTAATTTGCCTGTTGGTAAGGTCATTGTCAGACCCTTAACCGGAGAAGAAGATAAATTTAGCCCCAGATAATTAGCGCCATTACCACCAATATAGGGTAAAATGATTACGCCATTATATATTTCCCCCTTCCATAAAACAGGGTTGTCAATCATATAATTATTGCAGGAAAGGGAAGATACAGACGAAGCCAGTTCGTAGATAGCTGGCTGTTGGATACCTTGATTTACATGATAGGAACCCGCTATTTCATTAGCATAAAGCAGTTGTCCGAAGGAAAATTCCACCGATCCATTTCCATTATTCTCCATACTTCCTCCTGATGAAGTAGCACTGACAATCGTGGTGTCCTGTTCCACGGCAGCCATAGCTGGTGAAACAAAAAATAGGAATAATACAAAACGGATGTTAAAAAATATAGCATTAATTGTCATGACAAAACAAATTAAAAATGAAAATTTAGCTATTGAATATGTATGATGAACGAAACAAAATTTATCAATAAATAAACTGTTCTATACATAAAAAGCTAATAATCAATATTAAGCCTTGATTTTGACATATTTTTAAAAGCAACACTACATAAATGTGTGGGAAATTATCTGGGCAGATATTACCTTACATAATTCAACGTATTTGTCGTGTCAATATGAAGGTATGGCAGAGCTGCGAAAATGACGGTGTTTTAACCCTTAGTGATGTATAAGGTCAAAAAAGGAATCAATCAAGTTTACAAAATGAGTGATTATTCTTTATATGGTAAGGAATAAATCTAGGAAAGGGCAATAGATATTAATTCACCCTTACTGTTTATTTCGAGTTTTCTATAAATTCTTTGTAAATAATATCTAACCCCATCTATAGATAAATCGGTATCATTGGCAATCATTTTATAGGAATGTCCCTGACATACCGCTTTTACTATTTGTTTTTCTTTATCTGTTAGAATTTCAGTGCCTTCGAATTTTTCTTTACTCCTGAAACTATTTATCATGAAGGGCACAACAGCATTTGAAACATAGTTACCTAATGTTAAAAGACTATCTATACCACTTTCTAAATCTTCCAATGAATCACTTTTAAGACAAAAGCCATCCGCACCCAATTTTAATGCTTCAAAAGCTTTATTTGCATATTCGTGATGAGTGAGAACTAAAATTTTAGCTTCAGGAAATTCCTTTTTTAAGGATTTGAATGGATTAAATTTTTCAAGATAATCTGGTAAAAGATTGGTAATGATTACATCTACACTAACAGGAGGTTTTTTTAGAAATTGATTTAAATCTAAGTTTTTTGAGATTACGATATGACTTCCTTTTATGCCTAATAAATCAGCAATACGTTCCATTAAAATACCATCTTCATCTATTAATGAAATTTTATTCATGGCTCGATAAAATCATTAATTTTACTTTTTAAAACTTTTTCGAATTCTTTTTCTAAATCTTTACCGTTCTTGAAACCTGAAATTAATGCTAAATCTAATATAGAATGGTCATCCAAATATCTGCTTTCTATTTTATTTAATACAAATGAAATTCTTAAAAACTTTAAATAGTCCTCAAAACTAATTTCTTTGTACTCATTTAAATAATATAATATATCCAATTCATCAATCTGAAGTTCCTTGCTAAATTGTGAAAGATTAAAATCTTTCTTTAAATAAGAATCTGAAATATCCTCCCATTGTATTATTTTTTGATCAATTCTATGAGAATCAAATAAATAGGTTCTAGAGGTTTGATCAATCGCATTTTCTTTTGGTTTATACATTCTATTGCTAATAGGAATACCCAATGAAATTAATGGATATTTAAAAATTTGAGAAACAAAAACAAGAAGTAATAGTTGAGTAAAAATAAAGAAATAGGTGTTTATATCGTAAAAATCAATGGTTGCATATTTAGATATAATTAAAAAGGCTATCCTTGAAGCTGAAAATATTAAAAGGAAAATCACCATACTCATCAGCCATCTATATAAATCTATTTTTGACTTTTTATCAATGCCATTTTCTTTAAATTTTTTAAGTATTATAAAAGCATAAATAGTAATTAAAAAAGAAATCAAAACTCTATATAAAAAGTAAAATTTAGTAATAGAACTAAACTGGCCATGATCCATAACTTGAAAAGGAAAGATTTTTATTTGTGATGAAAATATTCCGCTCTGAAAAATTTCAAGGACGCTATAAATGTTGAGGATAAAAACAATAGAGAAAAAAGATATAGAAAAATAATAGTTAAATTTTGAGATTTTATTTCCAATCACTGCATTTATATAAAAATAAAACCAAAACATGTGTGTTTGAAATATCAGATATGGCAGAATGAATGAATCATAAAAATTCATTTTATAGAGAAAAAGAGATAATGGAGAAAATCCAAGGGCAATAAAAAATAGACCCAAATATCTACTTGAAGCTGATATATTATTGTTTTTGAGAATCAAAAAAATTCCCAGAGATATGTAAATAAAAAAACCAAGTAATAAGAGATAATTTAATTCCATAATATTTTATTTGTACAAATATATTATATAAAATTAATATGTTTTTTGTTATTGAACTACATATTGGTGTAGTAAATCAAATTTAAGAAAAAATATTAATAAATAAGCCATTAATAATCATCTCTTTACAGAAAGTAAAGTGCCTCCCTTAACCCAAAAATTTACCGCATTTGTTTTAATCCTATCTTAAAGAATTTTTTAAAAAATAATCAGTGTATCAAATCTACGAATCTATACCTAAAGAAGACAAATATCTAAATGTCTAAAAATATCCCATTTTCTCATTGGATTCGCTATATTTGAATAACTATCCTTAAAATTATCTTTATGAGATTCATTACCCTGTTATTCCCTTCGTTGCTTTTTATTATGTGCAATCAACATACCATTGCGCAAAGTCTTCCAAAAATTGAACTTAACGATAAATGGATTAATGAAATCAAGTCATTAGCTCCAGAAAAAACGCATTTTCCAAAAAGTAAAACCCATAAAGTTTTAGTTTTTTCTCTTTTTACAGGATTTGATCATTGGGTCATTCCCCATACAGAAGCCATGTTGAAAACAATCACTGATAAAGTGGGAGGCTTTGAAATGACCTACTCGAAAGATGTAAAATATTTTGACAAAAAAATGTTGCAACAGTTTGATGCTGTTATACTTAATAATAATTGTAGCATTGGCGACAAACGAAATTTATTTTGGGATGTATTTAAAAAAGACCCCAATTTAGACTCTGCCCAAGCGATGAAGAAAGCGGAAAAATTCGAAAAATATTTATTGGATTACGTTAAAAATGGAGGCGGAATGATGTCCTTACATGGTGCCGTTACCATGCAAAATAAATCGAAAGCTTTTAGTAATATGTTAGGAGGTAGTTTTGATTATCATCCAAAACAACAAAATATCGATGTGAAATTAGTTGACGCCAATCATCCATTGGTTCAAGGTTTTGGTGGCAAAGGATTTTCTCATATTGATGAGCCCTATTTCTTTAACAATGCTTATATGAGTAAAAACTTCAGGCCGCTTCTTTATATGGAAAATTCAAAAATTGAGGGGAATAAATATCCTGATGGGGACGATAAAAGATATATTGCCTGGATTAAAAAATATGGAAAAGGGAATATATTTTATTCTTCTCCGGCACATAATGCGCAAAGTTTTAGCAATCCTCAATTACTTCAATTTTTCCTTGATGGCTTACAATTTGTTGTCGGTGATGTAGTTTGCGACGCTAATCCTTTAGGCAATTAAATAGGTTTGCTTTATTTTTAACCCTTTCTAGGTATCTCATTGTTTTTCTAATGCTTCTTTCAACTGTTTGCTAAATTCAGGTCTACTTTTCCATGATTGCAAATAAGGAGCATATTCAGGTTTATCCCACCAAAAGAGGGGCATTGGATCGGTCTCCATTAATCCGCCTAAATAATCCTCCCCACGAAGACTCCGATTAACACTATTCAACCAATTTTCGTAGTATGCAATCATTTCCTCTGCTTTTTGGGGATAAAGGGAAATCATATCTATAGATTCTGCTCTATCATTTTTCAAGTTATAAAGAGCATATTCCTTTTTTTCAATATTTTCTGCCACCAGTTTAAAATCATTATCTATCAAAGCCCCTTGATTTCTATACTTAAAGGGGATAGGATTATATCTTTCCTTCATGGTGTTTTTATAGAAAAGGTGAGCTATGTCGTTTCCATCAATGGGTTTTACGAAAACATCTTCTGGTAAATCGCATATAGTCGCAATGGTCGGAAAAATATCCATGGTACTGGCAGGAAAATGACTTATTTTCCGTTCTTTAATTACCGCGGGCCATTTAATAATACAAGGAACCCTTAAACCCCCTTCATAAACACTTCCTTTAAAATCTCTTAGGCCCCCTACTCCTTCTTTACCTCCGAAAGAGACTCCACCATTGTCGCTGTTAAACCAAATCAAGGTATTTTCAGCTAAACCCATTTTTTCTAATTTTGAATTAAGAAGCCCTATACTTTTATCCATTTCAACTAGTTCGCCGAGATAATTCTGCTGCATTTCCTCTATATTTTTCGAAAAACCAGATTTATCTTTTGGTAAGGCACTCCAGGGTTCATGAGGGCTTCCGAACCAAATAACCACAAAAAATGGTTTGTTTTTATTTCCAAAAATAAATTCAAGCGCCTGATTAACAATAATTTCAGAAGAATTTCCCATAAATTCCTTAAATTCTCCCTTATGACTCATTAAGGGATTCAGATCAAAAAAATTGCTAACAGAAATCCATTCATTAAATCCAAAGAACCCTGGATTTCGATTATCTTCTAACATTATAGGAACACCAGGACCTTTTATACCATCGAGATGCCATTTCCCAAAATGTGCTGTTGCATAACCCGCTTTTTGAAGAGCTTGTGCGATTGTTTTTTCTTGTCTGCGCATAGGAAAACCATGAGCAAAAACGGCAGAACGATCATTTGCACGACCCGTTAAAACCGACGATCTAGTTGGCGAACAGACGGGAGCAGCTGCATAAAAACGATCCATCCTGAGTCCCTCTTCTGCCATTTTTACTAAATGCGGCGTTTTTAACAAGGGATGATTGTAATACCCCATCTGCCCCCATCCTTGATCATCGGACATAACCAAGATAATATTTGGCCTTTCTTTTTTGTAAAATGAGGTAAATGCCAGTAAAAATAATATGGAAACAGCAAGGCCAGACAGTAGAAAAGTTCTCATTCAATTTTAGTGGAAGATACAACCTTAAGCACATTTATATGATATCTTTGCCTAATAAAAATAATAGTAGAAACTTTTTTAATCCTTTGAAAAATGAATCAGAAAATCGCCCAAATGGCATTAGTTGTCGCTGATTATGATGAGGCCATCGATTTTTATACAAAAAAACTACATTTTGAACTCGTTGAGGATACCCCATTAACAGCATCTAAACGTTGGGTAGTGGTAAAACCCAAAGGGGCGAAAGAATGTGCTATTTTACTGGCAAAAGCTGCCAATGAGGAACAAAAAAAATCCATCGGTAATCAAACAGGAGGGCGTGTATTCCTTTTTCTTCATACAGACCATTTCGATCGTGATTTTAACAACCTGATAGAAAACAATATAAAAATTGTTAACGGTCCCAGAGAAGAGGAATATGGTAAAGTAGTCGTTTTTGAAGATTTATATGGGAATTTATGGGATTTAATAGCTCCATCAAAACAGAATGAATATTGTTATTCTACTGCTATTCTGAAAATAAAAAACGTTGGTAATGAAGCCTTTGCTATTTCTGAACTAAAAAACCTAAGGCAAGAGACCTTGCAGGAATTTGGAAATATATCCTTTGACCTTAAACAATCGATAGAGGATCCATCCCTTATTATCATTTGGGAATGCTTCAAAAATGAACGTTATTTTCAAGAACATTTACAATCTGATCATCTTAAATTGTTCTTAGAAAAGGATTTATTCATTTTAGAAAAAGCATTTCAGACAAAGGAATTATAGTAAAAAGAATCAAACACAGATGAAAGAAAAAGTGAAATTCTATTGATAAAAATAGAGAAAAATAATGTGACGAGATCATTTTAAAGGATAGGAAAGCCATTTAAAAAAATAAAAGCCTCCTACTCTTAATTATTTGTCCGCAATATTTTTTCCATTTTACGTCCTTTGGCCAATTCATCTACTAATTTATCCAAAAATCTTACCTTTTGCGTCAGTGGATTTTCAATTTCTTCTATCCGATATCCACAAATCAATCCAGTTATAAGATGCACATTAGCATTAAGTTCAGCTTGTTGAAAAAATTCTTCAAAGGTCACTTTATCCTGGATGAGTTGATTCATTTTCTCTTCATTAAAACCAGTTAACCATTCAATAACAAGATGTAATTCCTCTTTACTTCTGCCTTTTTTCTCCACTTTAACCACATAATGAGGATATACGGAGGCAAAAGTTAATTTAGCAATTCGTTCGTCGTGCTGGCTCATAGGACACATTTTATGCTATCAAATATAATAAAATCAGCTAATAAACAAACCGAATTTTCAATAGGATCCTATTAGGGAAAATAGACACAGCATGATTAATAATTCAAAATATATAGGGTATTTTTTAAAGGCTTATTTGATTATTGGATATGAAAAATAAGAAATTCTGTATTTAATTGAAAACTAGTAAATTAGGCGTAAAACAAAATCATTTACTCTATTTTTTTGACTTACATTTGATGTTAGCTAAAAAATAATAATCTTTGTAGTGGAAATAACTTTTACCGATAAGAAACTGGAGGAACTTGCAAATAATGACCGGAAGATGGTTAAAGAGCTAGGTAATATAAGGGCTTCCATTTTCAGACGGAGGCTCACTCAATTGGAGGATGCTACTACCCTGGAAGATGTGAGGAACTTGCCTGGAAACTACCATGAACTTAAAAACGACCGAAAAGGGCAATGGGGATGCGACTTAGACCAACCATACAGGCTGGTTTTCATTCCTCACGAAACCCCTATTCCTTTCAATGCCGATGGACAGTATATTTGGATAGAGATTACTGGCTTAGAAGTCCTAGATATTGTAAACTACCACAAAGAAAAATAAACATGACCAGGCAAAATCAATATTTTCCGCAGACAAGACCCCACCCCGGAGAAACCTTAGCTGAGAAGCTGGAGGAAATGCAAATGGGCCCAAAAGAGTTTTCTTTGCGTACCGGCAAACCAGAAAAAACCATTATTGCCGTCTTGAAAGGAAAAAGTGCCATTACACCTGATATGTCCGTTCAATTTGAAAATGTAACGAAAATCCCCGCTCACTTTTGGATGAACCACCAAAGAAGTTACGATGAATTTATAGCCAGGGAAAAACGCAAGATAACCATTGATGAAGCTGTGACATGGGCAAAGAAATTTCCATTGTCAGAAATGATTAAGAAAAATTGGTTGCCAACGGTGACATCCATTCAGGAAAAAACCATGGAAATGCTGACTTTCTTTGGTTTTGCCAATCACACTGCCTGGGAAAATTATTATTTCAAGCAGCAACTTAAAGTGGCTTTCCACATTTCACTGGCTCAAACCAACGAACCTTATGCCCTGTCTGCCTGGCTTCGCAAAGGAGAATTACAGGCAGCCGAACTACAAGCAAATGTCTATTCGGAAAAGAGATTCAAGGATGCCCTGTCTAAGATAAAGTCCATCATGTCAACCCACCCCGAAGTATTCTTCAGCACATTGCAAGACATCTGTCTCGACGCTGGCGTAAAAGTGGTACAAACTCCCACCATCAATAAAATACCAATCAGCGGTTCCACCCGTTGGTTCAACGATACCCCTTTTATACAGCTAACTGAACGCTACCATCCTAACGATAGTTTTTGGTTTACATTCTTTCACGAAGCAGGCCATATTTTATTACATGGTAAAAAGGATATTTTTTTGGAGAAAGTTGACTACTCCGATAAAAATCTGGAAAAGGAACGGGAAGCAGATGATTTTGCAAATAATATAAAAAATATTACCTTTAAAAAATGCACGGCGTGACCAAAAGAATAAAATTCATCAAAGTATTTAAAAGGAAATGGTATGCTTCAAACCCGGATAGCATATCTCAAAGAACAATTTAATAATATGAATTAAATACAATGGAAAAAACATACGCCTTAAAAGAAATCAAACCCAAAAAGGCCCTTAACAAAGCCTTTTTAAAAGTGAAACCTAACAGGACTGAAATCGAAGGTTTTAAGACCCATCTTATTACTTTACTCGATAGGACAAACGATACCGAAAGCGAAGAATTTCATAAAAACTTAATTTCAGACTTTCTCAAAGACACCTATTACAAGCAAAATCATTTTATAAATACAAAAGGTCGAAACGATCTGGTCATTCATAACGGAAATAACGCAAGCAGTTCAGTTGGCGTAATCATGGAAGCAAAAAAGCCTACCAACAAGGCGGAAATGATGACAACGAAGAAACTGAATGTAAAAGCATTTCAGGAATTGGTTTTATATTACCTGCGAGAGAGAATTACACATAAAAATGCAGAAGTAAAACATTTGGTGGCGACCAATATCAACGAATGGTTCATTTTTGACGCTACCCTATTCGACAGACTTTTCGCACAAAATAAAAACTTTGTAAAACAATTCACCGATTTTGAGGGCGGACGTTTGGCAGACACCAAAACCGATTTTTTCTACAAACAAATTGCAGAACCTTTTATTGCCGACCTCAAAACAGACATTGAATTTACCTACTTCGATTTACAAGAATATCAAAAACCACTTCGCAACGATGACAAGGCAGACGACAATAAGCTCATTGCCTTATTTAAACTCCTTTCAGCGGAGCATCTTTTAAAACTTCCGTTCACCAACGACAGCAACAGTCTTGACAAAAGGTTTTATAGCGAACTATTGCACATTATCGGCTTGACAGAAACAAAAGAAGGAAGCAAAAAACTGATTGAACGAAACAAAGAAGGGGAAAGAAATCCGGGAAGCATTCTTGAAGATGCGATCATACAGCTTGACAGCTTAGACAAAATAAGCCGATTGGACAGACCGAGCCAATTTGGAAGTAATCAACAAGAACGCTTATTTAATGTAGGACTTGAATTAAGCATTACTTGGATAAACAGAATTTTGTTTCTTAAATTACTGGAAGCGCAACTTATCACCTATCACAAAGGGGACAAATCTTATTCGTTTTTAAAGCCAGACACAATCAAAAACTATGACGACTTAAACAGTCTGTTTTTTCAAGTGTTGGCTCGACAATATGAAGAAAGAAACCAAGAAGTAAAAAAGGTATTTGAAAAAGTGCCTTACTTAAATAGTTCGCTATTTGAGCCAACCGAAATGGAGCAAGTCACTTTATTCATCAGCAATTTAAAGGGTGATGGAACCATGCCTGTCATTTCTACCACCGTTCTCAAAAACGACCAAGGCAAAAAACGAACAGGAAATTTAACTGCTTTAGCCTATTTATTTGAGTTCTTAAACGCTTATGACTTTACCAGCGAAGGTTCAGAAGAAATTCAGGAAGATAATAAATCGCTCATTAACGCTTCCGTTCTAGGATTAATATTCGAAAAAATAAACGGCTATAAGGACGGTTCGTTTTTCACTCCGGGTTTCATCACCATGTATATGTGCCGTGAAACCATACGCAAAGCGGTGGTGCAAAAATTCAATGAATACTGTCTGAAACATGATTTTCCTGAGGTTAAGATGAATGTGATCAATGATATCTATGCGTTAATTCCTCAAAAAATCCCAAGGAAAAAAGCAAATGAGATTATCAATTCAATAAAAATATGCGATCCTGCGGTGGGTTCAGGACATTTTTTAGTTTCAGCCCTGAATGAAATGATTGCGGTAAAAAATGATTTGAAGATACTGGAAGATAAAGAAGGTAAATCTTTGCATCGTTATAAGGTAGAAGTGGTAAATGATGAACTCATTGTAACCGACGAGGAAGGTGAATTATTCGAGTATAACCCAACAAATAAAGAAAGCCAACGCATACAAGAAACTCTTTTTCACGAGAAGCAAACCATTATTGAAAAATGCCTTTTCGGTGTTGACATCAATCCAAACTCGGTAAAAATATGCCGTTTGCGTTTGTGGATTGAGCTATTGAAAAATGCTTATTACAAGAACGCCACAGCATTAGAAACACTTCCCAATATTGATATCAATATAAAATGCGGAAACTCCTTGGTGAGCCGTTTTGCCATCGATGCCGATTTGAGCCATGCCCTTAAAAAAAGCAAATGGTCCATTGATAGCTACCGAATAGCGGTTAATACTTACCAAAATGCTGAAAGCAAGGAACAGAAAAGACAAATAGAAAAATTGATTGCCGATATAAAATCGGATTTCAGAAGCGAAATTTCTTTGAATGACCCTAAATTAAAAAAGTTACGCAAGTTATCGGGCGACTTGTTTACAATGACCAATCAGACACAACTTTTTGACATGGGCAAGAAGGAAAAAGCAGATTGGAATAAAAAAGTGTTGCAGTTAACCGACGAAACCAAAAAGATAGAAACAGAAATTGAAGAAATAAAAGCGAACAAGATATTTGAAAATGCTTTCGAATGGCGTTTTGAATTCCCAGAAATATTGAATGATGATGGCGAATTTGTGGGATTTGATGTGGTGATAGGGAATCCACCGTATATTTCAAATTGGGATTTATCAGAAAGCAATCGAAATATAGTAATATATCTTGAAGAAGCCTTCAAGCCATTCTTAAATGGCCACTGGGACTTATTTGGCTGCTTTGTGATCCTTGGTAGTTCGATTTTAAAAGAAAATGGCTTCAATTCTTACATTTTACCAACTTCATTTTATAAAGAAAAGCATTCTACGGAGTTAAGAAGATACTTTCTTAATCAAATAAAAATTATAGAATTAATTGATTTTAAAGAGCTTGTTGTTTTTGAAGATGTTGCAAGACAAACCGGTATTTACTTGATTCAAAAAACTAGACTTGAAAATAATACTTTTATTGTGAAGAATTATATTGATGAAAGTGGTTCTTTGGTTAAACAGGATTTTTTTAAATCCTTGAAAAATTTTGCTTTCAAAACAAATGTGAATAATCAAGATATTATTTTGTTTGAAAAGCTAAATGCAAATTCTGTTTTGTTGGGCAACATAGTTTGTATTAATACTGGAGTAGTAGCTCACTCTAAGGTTGGAAGTCCAATAAAATTTACAAAAGACGATGTAATCACAAAGCAGCCAAAATCAGGTTTTAAACAATATGTCATTGGTTCAAATTTGTCATCATATACTATTATTTTTGATGGTACTTATATGGACTACAATTCAAAAATAGAATTTTTCCATAGGCCAAAATTTCCTTTGCTTTTTGAATCAAATAAAATAATTATAAGAAGGATAAGTGGGAAAAACAATAGTATAATAGCATGTTTTGATGATTCAAAATACTATTCAAATGATAATTTAATGCACCTTGTAAAATGGAATCAGGAAATAATGGAGTTTCAGAAGCCTGAAAAAAAATGGGATGCAATTATTGATAGTAATATTAGTTTAAAACTGATTACTGCAATTCTCAACAGTAAATTATGCACTTATTTTTTTAGTAAGTTTTTGAGCACAGATACTTTACAGGGAAGTTATTCTAGTATTTATCCCGAAGATTTAAGACAAATACCAATAAAGGAAGATGAAAATTTGGTTCCGGTAATTGAAAATTATGTTGGAAAAGTTATTGAAGCAAGGAAGCAAAACCCTACAGCCGATACCACCGACCTAGAAAACCAAATAGACCAATTGGTTTACCAGCTATACGAGTTGACCGACGAGGAAATAAAAATTATTGAGGCAAGCTAAATGATAACCGTATGAAGTATTCTAACCATTTTTATCATTGGCTTTGTTAAGATTTTCCACCGTCATCCAAGCGTTGTAAGGGAAATAAAACATGGATAAAGCAAGTAAATCCCTCAAAAATTTGGTCATTCTATGAGATTTTCCACCTGCTTTAATGCCCTTATGAAGTAGAAAATAAACCCGTTTATTTGTATTATAGATAAGAATTTCAATAAAATGGTCCAAAAACCCTATATTACGGGATTAGGTGGTCAATTTCACCGGATTACACCATTACATTTATTTTACCATTGACTTTCGTTTGTTGTATTTGAATATAACTAGACAAGTCGGAGGTTGATATTGAACGAGGAGAGCGCAAGACATGCCGTGAATAGATACCTAAACTGGCACAGCTACTAAAAGCCAACGAAGACGAATTGCTCGCCGCCTGGTTAGCAGACCGTATTCAAGAACTTGCACAGTATGAAAAAATAACTAAAGACACCATTAAAACGGTGGCGTCAAAAATGGGAATGAAAGTAACATGATGGAGCACCAAATTGAAATATACACATCTCCGGATGGCAGTACTCAGGTTGAAGTTCAATTTGAAGGGGAAACTTTTTGGTTAAATCTTAACCAAATGTCCAGCTTGTTTGAAAAAGATAAATCATTTATTTACAGATACTTAAGTAATATCTATAAGGAAGGTGAGCTCGTTCGAAATTCAACTGTTGCAAAAAATGCAACAGTTCAAATGGAGGCAGATCGTGAAGTAAAAAAGGAAATTGAATGCTATAATCTAGATGCAATTCTGTCTGTCGGCTGCCGAGTAAACTCAAAACGAGGCACCCAATTCCGCCAATTGGCAACAAAACGATTGAAAGACTACTTGATTGAAGGTGTGGCTATTAATGAAAAAGCCCTGGCACAAAAAAATTAAGAACATTTAAATATACTTACCTACCTCATTTTCAACCGACATTTCCAAATTAGACTGAAACTTTCCAATTATTGTAATTACTTCTTTTTGGTATATTTGTATATGAGCGTTAAAGACCTAATTAATCATGATGAATCTATTCAATTAAAAGCAACGCTTCGTGTCTTTATAGGAGACGAAAAATTATTTGGTCCCGGCAAATTAGAATTACTTCAACTCATACAAGAAACCGGGTCTATTAGTCAAGCTGCAAAAAAAATGGGCTTATCTTATAAAAAGGCCTGGGAAATGGTTAATTCATTGAATAAGCATTGTAAAATGCCGGTTGTAAAAACGCTAACAGGCGGTGCTAAAGGAGGAAAATCAGTTTTAACTCCAGAGGGATTGGAATTAATGCAGGCTTTTCAGGTTTTAAATCGAAATTTTCAACGGTTCTTAGAGGAACAATTGCCGCGCTATTTGGGAATATAAATCCTTCGTTATATATTTGAATACATAACGAAATTATGCGTCATCTTGCCTTCCTTTTTTTATTTTTCTCCGTATATTCTTTATCATCTCAAAAAGACACAACGAGTATTT
>Ga0209088_10001162_pt1 | contig 17245 bp, 27 predicted proteins | sample S_140625_EF_Meta_FD_187324 | JGI IMG/M metagenome (GOLD analysis project Ga0209088, IMG submission 187324) | Freshwater microbial communities from Lake Simoncouche, Canada to study carbon cycling - S_140625_EF_MetaG (SPAdes) (version 2) | ecosystem: Environmental > Aquatic > Freshwater > Lake ... | reverse complement strand
CAGTTCTTCCGGCGACCAAAGCCGCCCCTGCAACCGCGCCTCGTCCAGCAAGCTGGTCCCGCGCGGCATCTCAGGTCACATCCTCGTTGTAGGGGCGGACGTAAAGTTCGTTGCCGCTGGCCGCTGTCGAGACGCCCGCGTTGTTCACGACCTGCAACGTGACGGGGAAAGGATAGAGCCTGACCATCGGGATAATGGCAACCTTTGCGCCTGTGGTCGTCGTAAGCGGCGCAACATAACTGTCGAATGGCCCCCCGTTCAGGTCCGGCGTGTCTGTCCCGTCGCCACTGTAAACCCGCAACGTGATCGAACCGCCCGTCGCCGGAGTAAGCGACCCCAGCTTGACCGTGACCGCCGCGTAAAGGTCGCGCGCCGTGCTGTTGTCATAGCTGATCGCCGATCCGGCAGAGCCGTTTGCCAGCGAGTTGAACGTGGTGCCAGCAAGATTGCCTGACCTCGCACCGGGCGCTGCCCATTTTGCGACTGACATCAGTTGTTCCCTCTTGCAATGCCAATATCTCGGATCGTGACTGGCCCCACAGCTTCCTTCTCCGCCCAGGATTGCGGCACATCGGCCAAAGCCACCGACTCGTTGAAGGTCTGCTGCGATATGACTCCGGCCTGAAGCAGCGCGCCGAGCATCTGCGTTGTGTTGGTGTAATCGTCGGCGGACGTCGCCGGGATCACACTGAGATCGGGATCGGTCAGGGTCGTAAAGGCTGTGATTGCGATCTTCCGCAGCAAGGTTTTGGCTGCAAAGTCCGGGTCGTCTTCATCGACCGTCCGTTCTGCCAGCATTTGCAACTCGGCAAATTCCATGCGCTGCAAGAACATTGTTTTCACAGGGTCGATTGGCACATCCACCCGCTTCCTGGGCAAGGTCGGGTCCGGCGCATTAAGCGCGGCGGCAACAGCCGATTCCGCCATCCCGGCAAACTGCGCTTCCGTCACCTTTGCCGCGATTTTCTGTTCCCGTTGCTGTTCCCGCGTCAACGTCATTTCTCACCTCCATAGGCCCGCTTCGCACGGGGCCAGACATAAACCGCCAGCGCCACCGACGCGCAGGCCAGCCAGATCAGAAAATTGGCAGAAAAGTCCTCCACCCGTATCCAGCGGCCCGACGGTGTCAGATTCATCGTCAGCGCCACCTCGGCAGCCCCCAGCGCAAAGAACGCGCTGTCCTGCACGGTGTCGGTCTTCACCCACCGCTGCACGATCAGTTCGATCACGATCACATAGGTGGCCACCACCGCCAGCCCGATGGTCCAGACTGGCGGGGCCAGGCCGATGATCTGCACCCAAAGCGCGCAGACCCCGTTCGTCAGCCAGCCGCCCAGCGTGATATGCCCGATCTGGTTGATCAGCCCGTAATAGGGCTGGGCCGCAAACCGGTCAGGCGTGTTCAGATCGCGCCAGAACGCGGCCCAGATCCCCACCTTAATCCTCGGCGATCGCGCTGGCGGTGGTCAGGCGCGGGGTCACGCCGGAAGAAATGGCGATAGTCGGGCTGATCGCGCCCTTGTACAGCACCAGGCCACCGCCCGAAGACGCAACGCCGATGGAAAAATGCGTGGCCGTGGCCGTGCCCGCCGTGCAGGCCGGAAAATCCACGTTTGCGGCCGGCGACACCGAATTGCCCGTCACCGTGAACCCGGCCCCGGACCGCGCCACGCCGACACGGGCATAGCCCGTATAGCTGACCTCGGATGTGGCCTGGGTGCCCGCCTCGCCCGGGTCTGCCGTGTGCAGCGCCAGAAACAGCTGCCCCGGCGTGGCGGCCCCGCGCAGGCCGGTGGCATCGCCGATATTGGCGATGTTGGAATTCTGGAACACCAGCTGCAGCAGCGATGTTTCAAAGGCATCAGATTTGGACATGGGTCTTCTCCTGGGTTAGCGGCACGCCGCGTCGATGATTTCAATCAGGTTCGCCCCCGAGACCGCCGCGCGGTCATCCGGGGTTTCCGCCAGGGCGGCCGCATGCACGGCCCGCGCCCCCCGCGTCGCCGTGCAGATCGCGTCACCGCTGGTCAGGCTTGCGGGCGCGCATCCGGCGACGGGCAGCAGCAGCATCAACATGAACAGGCGCGTCATGGGCCTTCTCCATTGTTTCCTGGTATCCCTTGGCATCGCGCAGATCGCGCGCCCTGGCCGCATCGGCCCGGCCCTTGCCGTACAGCCCCAAGGCCCCCAGCACCGCCGCCAGCGGCTTCCACAGCACCAGCAGCAGACGCAGGATGGTGGCACTCACAGCAGCGGCTCCTGCACCGGCGCGGGCGTGGGCGGCGCAACGAACAGGTCCGGCTGCCGCATGGCCTCCTCGACCCGGCGGCAGGCCGCGTCAAAGTATTCCGGGTCTTTCTCAATCCCGATTCCGGCGCGGCCCTCTTTCTGGCAGGCCACGAGGGTCGTGCCGCTGCCCATGAAAGGGTCAAGGATGGTCGGGGCGTTGAGAAGGAATCCGAGGCACCAGCGCATCAGGGCCACGGGCTTCTGCGTGGGGTGAACCTTCGGCTCGGTGCTGTCAGGGCTGGTAGCCGAGGTGAACACGGCTACATTCATGTCAAGCGATGTCCAGGCCAGTTCGGCCCCGGCGAAACTCGGGGCGGCATTGGTCTTTCGCCAGACAAGCCATCCCCGTGACGCGGGCAACCCGATGTAATTTCCGCCCCAGACAATCGCCGGAACGCCGCGCATGAAAATGTCCGGGGGGGGGGGGCAACATCCCACTCCAGCATTTTTTTAGACGCGGGGGGCATACTGTTCCCCTGCAGCCGGTGGCCAATCCCATACGGCGGGTCCGTCACCACCGCATCTACCCGCCCCAGCCCCGGCATCACCTCCCGGCAATCGCCCAGGATCAGCCGGTGCGGGCCGATCCGCTCTTCCCTCACGCCCGGTTCCGCGTGAAATAGGCGCTCACGGCCCCCACCACGACCACGGCCCAGCCGATGATATCGGCCTTGTAGGGCGTGAACGGATGGTCGGGCCAGGCCGCGTCCAGCGCGCCGAACGCCCCGTTCACCACCACCCCGGCAATGACAAAGGCCCACCACTTGCGGGTCGGGGCTGCGGTCGGTTGATTGACAAGTTTGGCCATCAGAAACCTCCAGACAAGGCGCGCCACAGGCGCATGAAAAAGCCGCCCGAAGGCGGCGCGGGAACGGGATCAGGGGCCACCACATCGGGCGGCGGCGCAGGCGGGCGGGGCACGGGGGCAGGGGCAGGCGGTGGCGCAGCGGGCCGGGGGGCGCTGGCGGCGCTTGGCAGCCGCCACAACGCTTTTTCGAACACATCCGCATAGCCCGAAATCAGCCAGGCCCTGTCCCTGCCGTTCACCACGCGCCGCATTTCCACATAGCTGTCATGGTCCGCCAGCTTCTGCCCGGTGAACCAGCCTTCCAGGCAACCGCGCACCAGAATCTTCGCGGCGATCTCCGGTTTCAGCGCTTCATCGGGAAACGCCACCAGATCAACGCCCAGCCGCTCCGACGCCTTGCGGTAATTGGCCCGCCCGGTGATCTGCACATACCCGCGCCCCCGGAACAGATACCCGTCACCGGGCCGTGTATTGCCCAGGTCGCGGCCGATGCTGGTGTTCGGCTCGTATTTGTCAAAATACGCCCTGCGGCCCCGTTCAAAGATCGGCTGCATGGTGGCCGCTGTTTCGTGCAAGACCGTCGCCAGCAGATAGGCCCGGTGTGGCGTGAAAAGGCCTTCGGTGGCGGAAAGCAGGAATTCAACGCCCTCGACCTGTTTTGCGGTCAGCTTGCCCCCGAACAGGTCGCTGCGGATCAGATCGAAAAAAGCCTTCATTTCCCGCGCTCCCTCATATACTCCAACGTCGCCTTCATGCCGGCCAGGGCTTCGCGCACCGCTGCCAGTTCGCGGCGCAGATCGGCCACCTCGCGCCGCTGTTCGTCGCGCGCCTCGGCCAGATCACGGTGCAGCGCCGCCGCGTCCCGCCGCATCTCTTCGGTCAGATCCTGCAGCGGGTCCGCCGGCTCTTTTTTGCCCCGGACCGACTGGATCAGCAGGTACAGCAGCACCCCGCCGGTGGGGCCGAAAATCGCCACCAGCTCTTTAAGCTGTGCTTCCATGCCCGCGCCCTCAACAGGCGCTGCCGGGCAGCGCTTTCACCCAAAGCCAGAAATACAGCGGCATGAACATGATGCTGGCATAGATGCCCACCACAAACTCGCCCCCGGTGAAGATCGCCGAATAGGCGATGGCCGCGAACTGCGTGAACTGCACCACGGCCCCCACCAGCACCATCCACCGCTGCACCGGGCGCACCAGCCCGATCACGCACATCAGACTGCCGCAGATCATGATGCCCGCCCACATCCGGGCGGGGTAGCTGTAGGCGAACTGCCCCCAGGTATCCGGGCTGAACCCGCGCGACCCGGTCAGGGCATCGGCCATGAACAGCGACCCGATCAGCAGCATCGCCAGATTGAACGCAATCAGCAGCGGCCCGTAGCGGTCGATCAGATCGGCAGACCGGGCGCGGGCGGCGGCGGCGGCTCTGTTCATTCTGCCGCGATCCCGAAAAGCTGATCCAGCAGCGCTGTGGCCTGCGCCTCATTTCCGGCATAGGCCAGCGCGACAGCCTGCAGCAGCGGGTGGCCGTACCTCACCGTCATTGCTGCCGCCCAGTCCACCTGCGCGTTGAACTGGCCGTCTGCGTCCAGCCCCGCCAGAAAGGTGGCAAACTCTGTCGGCCAGTCCCCTTTTGCCGCGATGATCGCACCGCTGGCGGAAAGTATCCCTGCCGCCTTCAGCGCCTTGCACAGCGCGCCCCGGTCTATGCTTGCCGCCGCCCGCTTTGCGGCCAGCACTTCCTCTGAAGAAGGCGCGGACGGCACCCCGACCGGCTCACCAGCGGCAATCGCGTCCTGCACCACAGACCAGAACCGGCTGGCCACTGTGATGTTTTGCCAATTCGTTCCGGCAATATCGGCGCTGTAGGTGTTCGGCGCGGTCGAGATTATGGTGGATGCTGTCATATTCAGAGCCTCGCATCAAAAGAGTTGCCGGCGGCGTATTGCACCGCAAAATCCGATCCGATACTCGCGGTCAAAGTAAGCAGCGCATTTGTTGCACTTGCTGAAACCACTTGCGATGCGTTATTAGCCCCGCTTGACCAGTTCGCGGTCGCTGCTGGCGTAGCGCGCATTGTCGATGGAAACACGATTGTCTGAAACGTCTGTGCGCCCGCACTTGGCGAATACCCCCTTAAAGTGATGCCCTGCTGCGTCACAAAAAGGTATCTCTGACACAACGCCAGTTCAGTTCCTGTGTCACGCGGGCGATAATCAAGCGCCGCCGACGCTGGCCATGTGCCGACGCGGGCATGAACACCCCAAAGATCGACGGTGACCGTCTGGATGCCCAGACTGGCGGCGCGGGCGGCATAGTTTGACCCCGCCGAAGTCCAGAAGTTTATTTCCAGATAATCATTGTTGTTGGTGCCGATGGTTTTTCCGGTGATTGACGGAATTGCAATCGTAACGGCATAGACGCCAAACGCCCCGGTGACAGCGACGATCTGCCCCCCGGTTGACACCGGCGCAGAAGGTGAACCGCCGGTTCCAAAAAACTGATATGCTTCAACAGCAATGTTTCCGGCTCCGGCGGAACGGGCCGCATGGAACAGAACGGTGATTGTCTGGCCCGCATAACTGCGGACACCCTCAATCCTCGTTGATATTTTTGCGAAATGCGAAACGGCTGACTGCCCGGATACCGCCTGGCGCAGAAAAAACTGCGGACACACGCTGCCAAAAAGCGTACCCACAGTATGCGTCTGCCGCGACTGCACTACGGTTCCGCCGACAAATTCATTCAGCCACTGGTCTGCGCCGTAGGTCGGTGTGGAAAAAGACGTTCCGCTTTGCCAGATGTCAAAACCGCCATCCAGGATCAGGTTCCCGTGCCCCCCGGCGCTGACCCCCAGATCAGCGCGAACCTGCGCGGGGGTGCGAAACTCCAAGGCATCCCCCGCCGCATTGACCCGCGTGAAATTCAGCGCCCTGCCCACAATGCTGGGAAAGCCAAACGTCGTGGCCGCTGCCAGCGCCTCATCCGCGCGTTCGTCGACAAAATCCACCGCATCCCCGACATAGCTGTAAAACCCGCCCGAAAGCCAGGTCAGAAAGGTCTGCGCCTTTGCCGAAAAGGCCGCGTCAGACCGCAGCGGGGCTTCCGGCGCGGTCGGGGGGGTCGGTTTCACCATGTCAGATCAGTCCTTCAACTTCCAGGGAACAGTCGGAAACAGTCGGCCCCGACAGCGTGATTGTGAAATCGCGGAAAAACCCGAAAACCACCGTTTCCAGGCGCCCATCGCTGCCGATATACACGGTCGGCACCGCCCGCACCGCCGCCAGCATCCGCCGCACATAGGCGGCGCGCGCCGTCAGCACCGTGCCATCATAGGTCACCCGGTCGGCATAGGCGCGGCGGGTCAGAATTGCATTCCCGAAGGTGTCCCGGTCCTTGCGCGAAAAATCCAGGATATTCACCTGCGTCCCGAACCCGGTCACGCCAAGATCGGTCACCTGCCCCAGAACCATTTCACCCACAGCCCCGGCACCCGTCATCGTCAGCGCCACCGTCGCCGTCCCGTACAGCGGCAGGTCCGTCAGCACATGGTCAGGCTGCGCAATCACCGGCGAAAAGAAATAGCTGCCCCAGTCGAACACCCCGGAATCGTCCAGCAGCGACAGCACCCGGCTGTAGACCGGCCCATCGGTCGGATCCACCACGGTCACCGTCGCGGTTGTCCCGCGCAAGCCAAACAGCGCCAGCCCGTTTGTCACCGATCCGTCCGGCGCAATGCTGATCCCGATCCCGGTTCCGGTCGACGGGTTCCCCAGGATAGTGTCAAACGCCGCAAACCGGTTGACCTTGCCGACCCGGGTCCAGGTCGCCGGGTCTTTCGCCGCCCCCGTCACCGGATCATCTGCGGTCGATGTTGCCGCCTCATACAGGTCATAAGACGGCAAGACATACCGGCGCGTTCCCGCCGCGACCGTGCCCGCCGCCCAAACCGTTTCCGACAGCGCCAGATTGGTGGTCGTGATCTTTGCCGGATCAAAGGCGCGGGGCGTGATGATCTTCATGCCGCTCGGGTCCCGGGAAGTCCGTCAATATCCCAGCGCGCAAAATATTTCTCCATCTTCACAAATCTGTTGTTCATCGACGTCAGCAGCTGATCGGTCCGGACAGCCTGCATCGCAGAGCCAACGACATCCCCCATAAGCGGTTGGGCAGAAGGCACAACCATGCTGGATGCCAGCGCGCCACGCGCCCGGTTGAAGTCCAGAAGGGTTGCAAAGTCTTCCTCTTTGAACCGCCCCATCGCTTCGCTCAGTTTCTGGGTGGCCTCGGCTGCATCCTCGATGCGCCAGATGTTTTCCTTCAGCGCCCGATTGGACGGGTCCAGCGCCTCCAACTCCCGGCGGCGCAGTTCCGTGGTGTCACCGTGCAGCCGCAGCAGCTCTTCTTCCAGCCCCTTGCGTTCCCCGGAAATGCGCTGTTCATCTTCCAGCTTCCAGATACGGTCCTGCAGCGCGCGGTTGGCCGGGTCCAGGGTTTCCAACTCCCGGCGGCGCAACTCTGCAGTATTGCCTTCAATGCCCAGAAGGGTTTCTTCCAGGGCCTTGCGCTCTCCGGAAATGCGCTGTTCATCTTCCAGCTTCCAGATACGTTCCTGCAGCGCCCGGTTGGCCGGGGCCAGGGCGGCCAGTTCCCGGCGGCGCAATTCGGCGGTATTGCCTTCCAGTCCGAAGATCTGGTTTTCCAGCCCCGTGCGTTGCTGCGTCTCGGCCTGCACACGCTGCGCCTCGGCTGCCGCCTCCAAGGCCCGACGCTCCGCCTCTGCGCGCTTTTTTGCGCGACGACGCCCGAACAGACCACCCAGCAGCGCCACCCCGATGCCAATAGGACCCAGGGCAGCAGCGCCACCCAGACCGGCAAGCAGCCCGCCACCCGCGGCCCCGCCTGCAGCCCCGCCGATGCCCAGGAGTTTACCCAGACCGCCAAGCAGCCCGCCACCTGCGCCCCCGCCGCCCAGCAGCCCGCCCAGCAGCCCACCCCCGCCGCCGGCCGCTTTGCCGCCAATGGCAATCAGGATCTGGTTTTTGGCAGCCGTCGCAATCATCTCGGCCAGCATCTTCTTGAAGCTGCCCATGATCGAATTCGTGAAACTCTTGAAGTCGCTGAACCCGCGCGACACAAAGGCCCCGAACGCATCTGCCACATCCCCGACCAGCGGCAAGGAACCTGTCAGCTCTTCGTTCAGCCGCGCGGCTTCCTTCGAATAGGCAAATTCGGTCAGCCCGTTCTTTTTCAGATCGTCCAGCTTGGCCAGTCCGGCGCGGTACTTTTCCAGCGGGGTCGTGCCATCCTCGACCGCCTTGTTAAGGCGCTGGACCTCCCGCGCAATATCCGACAGTCCGGCCGCCTCGGCACCGCCAGCCCTGCCGCCGCCACGCCCGCCCCCGCCACCGCCGCTCGAAATTCTTGGGATAGAGCTGAACCTCAGGCCCGCCCCGCGCACCGGGGGCGCAAAGGCCCCGCCCCCGAACTGCACGCGGCTGCGCACCGAATCCGGGCCGGAAGATTGCCCGGTGCGGCCCAGTTCCCGCTCATAGGCCAAGGATGCTGCCGCCTGCGCAGCACGGAAGGTTTCATCGGCCAGCGAGACGGCCATGTTCCGCGTCATTGCATAGACCTGATACGCGGCAATCATCTTGTCGCGCAAAGTCTCTGCCGCTGCCCATTGGTCGCGGTAGGAATTGCGAATTTCATTGGCCCGCAGACGCGCGGCCAGACCCAGGTCTTGCTCGGTCTTCAGTTGCTGCAGGGCAACGTCAATTTCCTCAATTCTTATGGTCAGGGCATCGCGTTCGTCTTCCGCAGCCTGGCGGAAACCGGCGGCGCGGTTCGCTTGCAGCGAGTCGATCCGCACAAGGATTTGTTCCCGCTCTTGGGTCAGGCGGTTGATCTCATTCAGGGCGCTCTGTTCTGCCTCGCCTGACGCACCACTCGCGGCAATCTCCCGCTCAAGCCGAAGCGCGCGGGTCGATTCCGTCAGACCGTCCATCATCGACTTAAGGCGTTCCGTTTCCGCATTAAGGGCTGCGCTGTCATCCTTGGCCTTCATCGCCCCGGATGCCCATTGGAACAGCGCGCCACCCGCTGCAATCACGCCAATGGTGACAAGCGAAATCGGCGAGATCAGCGATTTGAACGCAGACAAAAGCAGCGGTCCTACCGACCGGAAGTTAGCCCCCATCGACGTAAACACACCATTCAGCTGCGTGCCCTGCTGCAGCGCAATCAGGAAGGGCGATTGCCCACCCGCCAGCTGCACCCCGATGTCCTGGAACTGCGCCGCGATATTGCCGGTCTGCGCCGACATGCCGCTGGCCACACCGTTGAACCGGCCCATCTGCGCCGTGGCCCCGGCAACGCCGGTATCCACCCCGGCCAGTTCCGCATTCAGCCGGTCCAGGTTGCGCGTATAGGTCGCGCTGGAAATCGCGCCGCGCTTCTGGGCCTCATCCAGCAGCCGCAACTCGCCTTCATAGCGCTTTGATGCCGCATACAGCGGATCGAAGCGCTTCTGCAGAAAGTCCATCCGCCGGTCAAAGGCCGATGCCGATGCTGCCGCCCCTTTCAGGCCCCTGCCGATGCCGGTGTCAATCTCATCGCCGGTCTTTTTCGCCTTCCGGCCCGTGCCGGTCATCTTGTCCTGCAGACGGTTCAACAGCCGGTCGGCATCGCTGACGCCAGATTGCAGCTTGGCCGTGCCCAGGGCAAGCTCCGCATGCAGTCCGGCGACCGGGATTTGCGTCATGGCTGACTCCGCAGGGCTAGGTGGATCAGATACCCCCGCGCCAACGCATCATCGGCTTCGGTGGAAGGTGGTGCGGCCCTGGTCTGGCTTTGACCGGCCGGCTCATATTTTGGCAATTTTCTCGGGTCGTGGAACGCCAGCCCGATCAGATGCGCCAGCTCATTGGCCACAATCCGCTGCCGCTCGAACGCCTGTCTTGTCCGGGCGGCGCTGGCCTGGATCACAAGCGCCGCCTCGGCAATGGTCACGTCCCAGAATGCGGCGGGGTCTTGCCCCGCTTCGATCCAGTTCCGCCACCATTCGCCGATGATGTCGCCGCCGTCGCGCGGCGCGGCGCGTTTCCCTCATCACTCCCCGGCTTTTTGCCCGTCAGGTCTTCAAGACAGTTGGCCAGCACCTGGCCAACCATTTCCAGCGACCGGGCGATGCCGATCTTTTCCATCAGCTCCATCGCATCCGCTTCGGTTGCCTCGGTCTGCAGCGCAGCCCAGAACAGCCGCCCGGCCCGCCGCATGTCCGACGCATCCCTTTGAACGGCTTTAATCGCCTCGCCGATGGTCTCGCCGCTGCGGTCCTGATACCGCACCATCGCCCCCATCGACAGGCGCAGGCTGTACGCCTTGCCGTCGTGATCGAACGCAACGCATTTCACGCGCCGGCACCCTTGGTCCAGGTCACCGGCCCGGTGGTCCGGATCACCACCGACATGCCGATCAGCCCGCCAACATCATCCGCTTGCACGGAAGGCGTCGGATAGCCCTGGAATTCGAACAGATCGCCGGTTGTCTGGCCCGGTGTCAGCGGCATCGTCACCCGGTAATAGGCCGGCGTGTTCGATGCCTGGTCTGCCAGCTGCTGCTCATACCCCAGCGGGGTATATCCGGCATTGACCGTGATTTCGCCCGCGTCTTTCAGGCCCTTCACATACTCCCGGAACCCGCCGACCGAATCCAGGCTTGTCGCTTCCTGGAAATCGGTCTGCACCTGCGGCACCGCCAGCCCCTTGGCCTCCGGGATGCGGGTAAAGCTGTTTGCAGCCCCGGTCAGCGACCGCTCGACCTTGCCGCCCCAGGCAATTGTCTGTTTCGTCATTGGCTTTCTCCTCAGCCGAAGTGATAGTTGATGATGAAGTCCATCGTGACCCGGTGGTTCTGTGTCACGCCGTCGTCGTCGGGCAGGTCGCGCGCGCCTGCCAGAAATGCCCCTGTGATGACGCCGCCCTGCCAGGCATCCAGGGCCGTCCTGACCGCCCGCGACAGCACCTTGGCCTCGCCATAGGTTGCGGCCCAGCAATCCACCTGCACCCGCGCCCGCGACAGCCCCGGCCCGTCCAGGCTGTGATCAACCGGGCCGTCCGTCACCACCGTCAGCGTCAGGCAGGGCAAGGCCTGCCCCTGCGGGGCCAGCCCCCAGTCGATCCGCGCGGCCACCCGGGCCGAAATGGCCGGAACAGCGCCCAGCATCGCGCGCAGCGCCTCTTCCATGCTCAGCGCCCCTTCCGCTTGACCGCCTTTTCAATCTGCAGCCGCAATTCATCCGCCAGCCGCAGCAGCATCGCCCGGCTGTCCTGATCCCAGGCGGGCCGCAGGAACGGGCGCGGGCGGGAATGTTTCGTGCCGAACTCCACCAGATGCCCGTGCCGCCCGCCTTTGCCCCGCCCATAGGACGTGCCCAGATAGACCGCCGTGATCCCGGCCTCCTTTGTCCGGCCTTTCAGCTTGTCGCTGACCGTGATCGACCGGCGCAGAGTGCCGGTGCGCACCGGCACCAGAGATCGGGTCAGATCGGCGGTCGGCTCCACCGCCTTGATCATGGCGCGCTTCAGCGCCCCCTCTTCGCGCCGCATGGACTGAAGGCTCTCGAGCATGGCCGCCAGATCCTTGAACCCGTCGACCTTGAATTCCATGCTCATTGATCGGCCCGCGCCGCTGCCGTGATCTCAACGCCCTCACGCCGCCCGATCTCTTTCACGCCGGTGATATCGTACTCCCGGCCTTCGCAGATCAGCCGGTCCTTTGGCGTGATGGCCCCGGTCCGGTCTGACCAGCGCACCACGAACCGGGCGGTGATGCGGGCCGCCACCTGGGCCGCCGCAACCTGTTCCCGGTCGGAAACCAGACGGCGTTCCGCCCAGACCGGCGGCCCGTAATCCGCCCAGGACGGCACTGCGGCAAACCCGTCATCGCTGGCGGTGAACCGGCGGAACTGTACCCGCCGGTCAAGCTTGCCCGCTTCCATCAGCTGCGCAGCAGCAGCGCGATCTGATAGGTGGCCGCAGCCCCGGCAGAGTTGGCAATCCGCAGAATATCCGCCGTGCCGGCCACAATCGCCCCGAACCCGCCGACCGCATCGCAGCCGAAGAACAGGAAAGCGCCGGGCCGCAGCGGGCCGAAGGTCGGGGTGGTGCCGCCCATGAAGGTGGTGATCGGGCTGGTGCCGCCGCCGATGGTCAGGTTGGTGGTGTTCGGCGGCGCACTGGCCAGTTTCGGCGAATTGATGATCAGCGCCCCCACCAGCGTTGTGGCCGCGATATTGACGCCATAGACCGTCTGCAGCGCCGTGCCGTTCAGGTCCAGATCGTCGTTCGCCGCCGATGCCAGGGTGCGTTCATCGGCAAACAGCAGGTTTGCCTGCCCGGACCCGCCGCCCATCGAAAACTGCAGCACATCCTGCACCGTGGCGCTGAAATTCGGCCCGCCGTAATCGTTGAACCCCAGCTGGGTGGCCTCGAAAATGGCCGAAAGCTTTGCAGATACCGTCATTGCTCATCTCCTTGATGATAGGGTGCACCCCGCATCAGCCGGTCACGGGCTGGCAGGGTCTGTCAGAAATCCTTGGCAGATGGTCCCGGCATGGGCCGGGCGGGGTCAGAACAGGCGGCTATGCGGCTGCCCAGCCGATGCGGTGCAGGTTCACCATCTCCGAAACCCCGAACGGAATCGGCGCAGCGGCGGTTCCGGGCAGTGATGCTTCCCGGTTTTCATAAAGATGCCCGGTCAGCAGCAGGGCAGCCGCTTTCAGCGCTGCAGGAACCTCCGGGTATCCCGCGACAAAGGTGATCGTCACCGCATCGTCGCGCGTGATCGTGGTGGGCCAGGACTTGCCGGTTTTCGGGCGGATGACGCAGTGATCTTCATCCTTGAACACGTAGAAATCGGTCAAAGGCGCGGTCTGCAGCGTGTCGTTCCGGTCATAATAGGTGATCGAGGTCACCGATTGCACCGGAGCCTTTGGCAATTCCAGACCGCCACTGACCGAAGGATAGGATGCGGCCCAGGATTCCTGCGTCAGGACCCGACCCGTCATTTCCGCAACCATGTCGCAGGCCGCAGCAATCATTCCCTCGATCAGCCAGTTGTCCCGATCATCCGGTTCTTTGCACTGCTCGCGCGCCTCCGAAAGCGTCAGCACCTTTCCGGTGGCCGCAGTGACACGACTCAGAAACATCAGCCGGTCGCCTTTTCGGTTGCAGGCTGTGCCACAGCCGTTTCCGGTTTGCGCCTGGCCGCTTTTTTCAGGGCAGGTGCCGCCTCGGCCAGGCCGGGGCCTTTTTCTTCGGTTTGCGCTGGTTCCTCAACGGTTTCACGCGTGAAATCCGGGTCGATCTGTTCCGCCGCCAGCATCGCGGCCACTTCAGTCTCCGGGACAAAGACCATGTCGCCCCGGTTGCTGCCATCTGTGCGGGATACCAGCAGCTTCACCTTCACCAGCTTCATGTCTCGCCTCCACATTTCAGGCACACCTTCTGCCCGGACATCACGACCGAAGATTTCACGACGGGCAGCGCCAGCGCACGCGGTGCAAACGGGCCTTTTGCCCGATAACCCTCAATCAGGATCAAGGGTTCGCTCGGCGGCAGAAACCACTTCAGAAACTTGCGCATCACGCCCTCCATTGGCTCACAGAGACGGCGAGTTGCCCCGCCGCCCTTCGTCAGCCGATCTCAGGCGTTGCGCAGATACTTGACCGCCGCCGTGTCGGCCAGCTCGCCGTCCAGGCGGATGTAGCCGGCAATGCCGAAGCCCGGCCAGAAATCCTTGTCCTGAATCGCCCCGATCAGCGGCGCACCCACTTTGCGGACAAAGTATTTGCCGAAATCTCCGAACGCGATGATCCGCGCGGTCGTCGCCTGCGTCCCGGCCATGTCCTGGTTGATCGAATACGGCTTGCCCAGCAGGCGGTCCGGTTCGCCGTTCCGCACATCGCCCATTTGCCACAGATAGTTGCCCTGGCCGTCCTTCAGGCGACGGATCGCCAGCAGGATGTTGTCATGGAACATCCAGCGGCACTTCGGCGATGCCCGGTAAGCCGGATCGACCGAATGCAGCAGGCCCATGATTTCATCCGATGTCACGGCGGTGGCCGAGGCGGCTGTGACGCCAAGTGTCGCGGCGGTCACAATCCCGTTTGGCTGGCCGGAACCCGTCCCCGTGGTCAGCCAGGCGTTCGCGCGGCGGCCCAGGCGTTCGCCCAGCAGATCGCCCAGCAATTGTTCCATGTTGAAGATCGAATCGTTTGCCAGTTCATAGGAAACCCGCACCCATTCGGTCGAAGCCGAGAAACTGTCCAGCTGGCGCTGTGCAAAGACCGCATCTTCAGAACCGTCGTCGGTCAGTGTTGCGCCTTCGGTCTGCGCGGCGGCAACCTTGGCGGTGTCGTCGATAAAGGGCATCGGCAGCGGGCCGCCCGACGCCGTTGCCATGGTCGTGCAGATGTCTTCGTCGTACATCGGACCCCACAGCTTCATCGCGCGGATCAGGACGGCCTGCAGTTCCGTGGGCACGGTGAAGCCACCGGCGCTGTTGGTGCCAACCGTCTGCACCCGTTTTTCCACTTGCTGAAAGCCCTGCTGCAGCACGCTGCGGGCCTCGGGGCGCATGTCGCCGGTGGCACCGCCAGCGGCAAGCCATTCGCGGAACGCTTCGCGGTAGGTCACCGGCTGTCCCTCATCGCTGCCGCGCCCTTCCTGGCCCAGCAGCGGGCGGCGCGGGTCGGGGGCGGTCAGCGCGTCCTGCACCCGTGCCAGACGGTCTTCGCGGTCGATCACGCCCTGCAGGCGGTCGAAATCTTTCATCATCGCGTCAAATTCGGCGTTGATCTCCCCGGCCCGGTCTTCGGGCGTCTTGTCGGTGATCTCTTCCAGTTTGGCGCGGGCATTGGTGTGAATGCGCGCCTGCTGCTCCCGCAGCTCAATGATCCGGGTCATGCTTTTCTCCTGTGACCGGTTTCGGGGGAATAGGCTTCCGGCGCGCCGCCGTTCAGCCGTTCTCCGCGCCGCGAAGGCGCAGGTTCATTTTCATCCGGTGGCGCAGGGCCGCCGAATTGAAATTCTTGGTCCGTGCCGCTGCCCGGTGCTGTTCCAGACTGCGCAGGCCGATGCTCGTCCCGTCAAAAGCGGGCGTGGTGACAATCGACACATCGAACAGGGCCAGCTTGCGGATCGTGCGGACCGGCATCGTGCCGGTTTCATCCCATTCCTGCAGTTCCGGGATAAAGGCAAAGGACATCTTGTCCAGATCGCCGCGCTTCATCTTCGGAACAATGCTTTGCACATCGGGATCGCTGCCATCCAGCACCGATTCCATGAACAATCCCGTCGCATCTTCGCGCAGCACCAGCGTGCCGGATCGGGTACGGGCGAGCGGAAGGCCCTCGTGATTGATCAGGAACACCACATCGTCGCGCCCGATGGCGTCCGCAAAGGCACCCGGGGCGATGATCTCCTGAAAAAACCCGCCAATATCGGCGGCCTGGTTGAACACTGCCGCATAACCTGAAACGCGGATGTCATTGCCATCCGCCCGGATGTCTGCGGCGATTCCGCCCCGGAATTCACGCTCCATCGTCTGTCCCCTGACTGGCCCCGGCAACCGGCTGCGAACCGATTGGCACCGTGGCACCCTGTATCAACAGCCTGTCGCCCTGCGGATCGCCGGGACGGTTTTCCATCTGACGCGCTTCATTCGGCGTCAGGATCGCGTTCTGAATTCCCTTCGCATAGCCTTCCATGCGGGTCTTGAAATCGCCGCGCAGCAGGCCGTCCATATTCATTTCGACAAAGAATTCCCGGTCTGTCCTGCCGAACAGCTTCAGGTTCAACTCCTGTTCGAACGCCTCCACCCAGCGCTTCATCGTGTGCTTCACGAAATGCAGATCCTGCTGTTCCGTGTTGCTGAACGTGCCATGCGACAGGTCCTGCAGAAAGGTCGGCGGCAGCGAATAGATGCGCCCGAACTCTTCAATCAGGAACCGCTTCAACTCGATCAGCTGCGATTTGGCGGCATCTGCACCCAGCGGCTTAATGTCCAGCCCGCTTGGCAGGATCAGCGCCTGACGCCCTTCCTTTGCCGCCTTCCGCGTGGCCTCTTCCAGGTCTTTTCCCGCCGCCTGCATCGACCGCCCGGACTGGAAATTCCCGGTCACGGCAAAGGGCGGCACCCCGCCATTCTGGAAAAACCGGCTGCCAAACCGCGTGGCGGCGATGGCCAGGGCAATCACATCCCGGTTGGTCGCGATGGGGCCATAATGCGACAGCCCGTCTTCGCGCAGCATGAACGGAATGTCGATAATCTCTGTTGCCGCGTAGGTGATCGTTTCCGATCCGCCCTTCGGCTTGTATTCGTAGAGCTTCTTTCCCTTTGGCGTGCGCCGGATTTTCACCTTGCCGGGTTCCAGCGGCCAGATGTTGATCACCTCTCGGCTGGCGCTCCGTTCGATGAAACTCAGGCCCCGGCCACCGGTCATCACCCGCTCGAAAAGATACTTCCGCCACTCGAAAGAGGACTGCTCATCATTCGGCGCGTCATGCAGCAGCTTTGCCAGCGGGCTGTCCGTCACCCGTTCGCGTCCGCTGTCCGTCCGGCGGAACAGGTTCAGCGGCAGACCGGCCAGCGTGCCGGGAATGAAGTTCACGGCGGCAAAAATCGCCGGAACGCTTAAGGCGTTTTCCGTCGTCACGACAATGTCGCTGGCCGTCTGCATCAGGTCGAGGCCCATCAGACGCAGAAAATCATTATCCGCCGGTGTGGCCGTGGCCCCGGTGGACGATGCCCGGCTTTCAGCCTGACGGCTGCCGCCAAACTCCATGCCGAAAATCTTCATCACATGGCCATCCGGTACTCAGGATCGGCATCCCACGGCGTCACCACCATGCCGCCCGCCTGCGGATTCCGCGCCATCAGCATGAAGGCGTTGAACCCGGCCATCAGCGCGTCGATCTTTGCCTTGCCGGCCGTCTCTTTCGTGATCAGCACGGCATTCCCTTTCTGTTCCGCACGGGCATTGCCCAACTTCCAGGCCATCATCGGCTGTCCGCCGTGGCGGAACGTGCCATCCATCAGCTTGCGTTCCATGCCCCAGATCGCCGATGACAGCCGGTAACCC
>Ga0209088_10001160_pt1 | contig 17256 bp, 25 predicted proteins | sample S_140625_EF_Meta_FD_187324 | JGI IMG/M metagenome (GOLD analysis project Ga0209088, IMG submission 187324) | Freshwater microbial communities from Lake Simoncouche, Canada to study carbon cycling - S_140625_EF_MetaG (SPAdes) (version 2) | ecosystem: Environmental > Aquatic > Freshwater > Lake ... | reverse complement strand
TGACATTGCCAGCGATTAACACATCAGCTAACTCTGTCACATCCGGCCCCGGTCAAGACCCAAGCACAGTTAACAACGAAGGTGTTGTTTACACGATCTGGGTTCCTACTACCATCTCTACAAGCTCGTTAAAGATCGGTACTAACGGCACTGATAAATACATTGGCACAATCGTTATGAACGACACCGATTCAGACGGAGCCACTTTGGTTGGTTTTTCAGCCGCCGCCGCTAACGACTTTATCAATTTAAACGGCACGACCACTGGTGGTGTTGCTGGCTCATGGGTGCAGATTTTTGCAATCGCGGCTAACAAATACATGGTTACTGGCACGGTGCTTGGTACAGGTACTGTTGCCACACCATTTGCTAACTCCTAATCAACTCAAGGGGCTTCGGCCCCGTTTTTAAAGGAGATTGATTATGATGCAAACAGACGTTAAACAAGGGCATTTAAACCAAAGTGGTTTTTTTGTTCTTGGACGAAATCGTGTTAAAGGCATTTCGTTTTTTGGTACTGGCACGGATGGCACTGTAGTGTTGTTTGATACAGCTTCTGTCCCAGTGACTTCTAGCGTTACCTACGCTCGTTCTGGTACAACTGTAACGGTAACAAAAACTGCTCACGGCCTGTCTACGGGCAATGTTGTTGGTATTCACTTTGACAGCAATACAAGTCAGTCAGCAACAGACGGCAACTATGTTATCACTGTTGCTTCGTCAAGCACATTTACGCTAACAGACATTAACACTGGCACTATCACTTCTACTGCGGCTTCGTATGTAAGTGGCGGTGGTCGTTGGTTGATGACTTACGAAATAGACAGTACTGATACCTTTAGTAATGCACCCATTATTCCGGGCGAAGGAGTATTGGCTACTCAAGGCATTTATGCACTGATGACCAATATTGATTCAACGCAGATCTACTATGGCTGAAACAAGACAGGCAACCCTGACGGGACGTAAGCTGTTCATAGGCATTCCAGCCTATGACGGCAAGCTAAACATTAAGACAGCTTTTGCTCTAGCGCAGTTAATGCCCAAAGCAATGAGCCTTGGTGTGTCCGTCACGTTGTCTGATCTTTCCAACTGCTCCATCATTACGATGGCACGAAATGCGTTGGTACATGAATTCTTAAAGACAGACTGCACAGAGCTTCTGTTTATTGATGCTGATGTCATTGTTACGCCAGACGACATCATGCGCTTGATGGCGCAGAGTGGTGGCATGGATATAACTGCTGGTGCATACCCACGCAGAGCCAAAGACGCTAAGTTCTTTGCTGATGTTTACTACGATGAAAATGGCGACCTAGAGTTTAAAGGCTCATTGATGCGTTTGAAACGTGCGCCTACAGGGTTTATGTTGATCCAGCGCCATGTCATTGAGCAATTGATATTTGCACATCCAGAGTGGATTTACGAAAAATGCCCCGGTGAGCAAATGGCCGCTGTTTTTGATTTTGCCATTCGTGATGGCAAGTATGTTGGTGAAGACTATTTGTTCTGTGACCGTGCCACCGAAATGGGATTCACGGTTTACATTGATGTAGACATTAGTCTTCCGCACGTAGGTCAAGAAACGTTTGAGCGTAACTTCCGTGAAGAGGTTGTCGTTCCTATGTTAGAGAATATCTATCACTCCAAACTGAAAGTCGTAAATGGCTAAGACACCAGCATGGCAGAGGAAAGAAGGCAAATCGGAGAAGGGTGGCTTGAATGCGAAAGGCCGCGCCTCAGCGAAAGCGCAAGGTATGAATTTGAAAGCGCCCCAGCCCGAAGGCGGCTCCCGGCGCGACTCTTTCTGTGCGAGGATGGGCGGCATGAAGAAGAAGCTAACCAGCGCAAAGACCGCCAACGACCCAAACTCACGCATAAATAAAGCTCTTAGAGCTTGGAACTGTTAAATGGACTACCATGTTCTTTGGTCAGCAGCTTTATCCGTCATTCTTGGCGTGGCGGGATTTATCCTGCGTGAGAAGTTTGCTGAACTCAAAGAAGTAGCTTCTGAGCTACGACGTGTTGAGCGGTTACTCAACATAACACGAGAGGAGAACCATCGTGATTTCATTACTAAAGCAGAAGTTCAAAGAATTTCTGACCACATTGACCAGCGCTTTAACAGGCTTGAAGAAAAGATTGACCAGCTTATTCGGCAGAAAGGATAATGATGCCGAGCACAAGTAAGAAGCAACACAATTTCATGGCCGCGATAGCACATTCGCCATCGTTTGCTAAGAAAGTAGGAGTGCCCATGTCAGTGGGCAAAGACTTTGTAACTGCCGATAAAGGCAAGAAATTTTCTAAAGGTGGAACTATGGCTAAGAGCGACATGAAAGAAGACATGAAGGCTGATCTGAAACAAGATAAAGCCATGATGCAAAAAGCAGTCAATAAGCACGAAGGTCGTTTGCACAAAGGCGCATCTATGACCAAACTGGCTAAAGGCGGCATGGCTCCATCTAAGATGGGCGCAGTCAAAGTTGGTAAAAATCCTGATGGTATTGCTGAAAAAGGCAAAACCAAAGGAACAATGATTGCCATGAAACGTGGCGGAAAGTGCTAAGGAGTAATCATGGCTAAATACAAAAATCTTACTGAAGTGTATGGTGATGGATATATGTTAGATCCTGAATATTCAGACAAACCATTTAAACCAGATATGGGCGTTGGTGCTTCAGAGTATGTTGGCCCAAATCCTTCAAAAGCTGGTGCTGGTCGTGGCAAACAAGGTGGCCCCACAGCTAAAGAACTTAAAAAGTATGAAGACAAATTAAACGCTAATATTTTTACTGAAGGTAAACGTATGCCTCCATCACCTCGTGAGATGGCATCTGGCGGTAAAATTTCTTCTGCGTCTAAACGTGCTGACGGTTGCGCTACTAAAGGCAAGACCAAAGGCACCATGATTACCATGAAAGGCGGCGGTTACGCCTGCTAAATTATGATGGCAAGTCGTGGAATGGGAGCCGTTCTCCCAAGCAAAATGCCAAACGGAAAGCGTAAAGCTCGCCGTGATGACACCGACTTTACTCAGTACGCTGAAGGCGGGCCTGTTGGCTTGTATGCCAACATTAACGCCAAACGTAAGCGTATAGCCGCTGGCTCCAAGGAAAAAATGCGTAAGCCCGGAGCCAAAGGTGCGCCTACGGCACAGGCTTTTATTGAGTCTGCAAAGACAGCGCAGAAATGATAAAAGATTTCTAGGATACAAATGACCACTACCGGCTCAACCCTTTTTAATATGGACTTCACGGAGATTGCCGAGGAAGCTTGGGAGAGGGCTGGTCGTGAAATGCGGTCTGGCTACGACCTTAAAACTGCTCGCCGATCAATGAATCTAATGACTATTGAGTGGCAGAGTAAGGGTATAAATATGTGGACTATGGAGCAGGGGATCATTAATTTGACCCCCGGCTTAGCTACTTACGCACTGCCTACAGATACCATTGATTTGTTAGAACATGTAATTAGAACTGGTTCTAATACATCATCTACCCAAGCTGACTTGACTATTACACGTATTAGTGTTTCTACTTATGCGACCATACCAAACAAGTTACAACAGGCGAGACCGATTCAAGTATGGATCCAGCGGTTATCTGGTGAGACAAATCCTACAAACGCTGTACTCGTTGGTGCTCTTACCTCTACAGACACTACGATCACGCTTAGCACGGTGGTTGGGTTAGCCGGATCAGGCTTTATCCGCTTGGGTACAGAAGATATTTACTACACCTACGTATCAGGGAATACCCTTGGTGGTGTATTTCGTGGACAGAATAACACTACAGCCGCTTCTCAGGCAGATGGTACTGCGGTGTTTGTGCCTCAGTTACCCGCTGTGACTGTCTGGCCTACGCCGGATAACAGCACAACGTACCAGTTTGTTTACTGGCGTTTGCGTAGAGTTCAGGACGCTGGTGCTGGTGTTGAGACAGCCGACATGAACTTCCGGTTTTTGCCATGCCTTGTAGCTGGTTTGGCGTACCACATTGCTATTAAAGTACCTGAATTAATGCCTCGTATTCAGATGCTTAAACAGATTTACGACGAAACCTTTGAGATTGCCGCAGGTGAAGACCGCGAAAAAGCAGCCATTAGGTTTGTTCCTCGTCAGATGTTTATTGGTAGCACGTAATGGGAAATAGGTTTGCATCCGGCAAGATAGCGATTGCTGAATGTGATCGCTGTGGCCAGCAGTATCAATTGAAAACGCTTAAGACTGAGATCATTAAGCAGCGTAAATATCAGTTGTTAGTCTGTGCTGAATGTTGGGATCCGGATCAGCCTCAGTTGATGTTAGGTACATTTCCTGTGGATGATCCACAAGCTTTGCGTAATCCTCGTAAAGATACAACGTATGTTACTTCAGGCGTTAATTCGGCTGGTAATTTGTCGGGTGGTTCAAGGGATATTCAATGGGGCTGGTATCCAGTTGGTGGAGCTAGTAATTTTGATTCAGGATTGACACCAAATTACTTGGTGGCAACGACATTTGTTGGTACAGTTACAGTATCTTAAGGAGATTAAAATGGCATACACACGATCAGCAGACGGCATTGCTAAAAAAGGTAAAACCGTAGGCAAAAATTTAGGTGACAGCGGCCCTATTGCTGGCATGATGGGCGGCGGAAAAGGCAAAGGTAAAGGTAAAACCAATGCCGATATGTTGTCTATGGGTCGCAACTTGGCAAAGATTGCCAATCAGAAACGAGGTTAATCATGGTTACACAAGTTAAACCAACTACAAAAAACAGTCCTAAGATTGTTACAGGTACAAGCAAAGGTAAAGAAAATAAACCTGCTAGTGCTTATGTAGATCGTGCTAAGGAAGGCTTGGCTCAATTAGCTTCTCGTCCTGACCAAAGTGATGCAGCTACAGTCAATATGTCTGTAGGTAACATTACTCGTCGTCCACAGCCGGCGGCTAAAACGTCTGGTATCAAAGTTCGCGGTACAGGTGCAGCTACCAAAGGTTTAATGGCACGAGGCCCAATGGCTTAAATTATGACAATGACATACGCCCAACTTGTAGCTGCGGTAACTGATTACACGCAGAACACGTTTGACACGACCACGATCAATGTAATGATCCAGCAGGCGGAGCAACGCATCTATAACACGGTGCAGATTGCTAACTTGCGAAAAAACGTGACGGGCGTATTAACAAACGGCAATAAGTACTTGGCCTGTCCAAATGATTTTTTATCAACGTACAGCCTTGCTGTTTACCCGTTTAACTCTACAACTGCTACGGGAACGTTCGGTCAAAAGACAATTGTTGTTGCAAGTACAACTGGTATTGCTGTGGGTCAACAGGTAACTGGGACTAACATTGGTACAAATGCATTGGTTAGAAGTATTGCCAGCACAACAATTACCTTGACGGTGGCTAACAGCGGTACAGTAAACGGTGCTGTTGTGTTCCAAGGTGATTATCTGTACCTGTTAAACAAAGATGTTAATTTCATACGTGAAGCGTATCCATTTAGTTCGGTGGTATCTGAGCCTAAACACTACGCTATCTTTGGCCCGCAGTCGGCTAACGTCAACGAGTTGTCGTTCATTCTTGGCCCCACGCCTGATGCTAACTACTATGCAGAACTGCATTACTACTACTATCCAGAGTCTATTGTGGTTACAGGCACTACATGGCTAGGTGATAACTTTGACTCTGCATTGCTGTATGGCACTCTGTGTGAAGCAGGTGTTTACATGAAGAGCGCACCGGAAGACGGCATGTATAAGACGTACCAAGAACGGTACGTTCAAGCTATTGCACTTCTCAAGAACTTGGGTGATGGTAAGCAACGTGCAGACGCTTATCGTGATGGTCAATACAGGGTTGCAGTAACATGAGTATTCTCCAAACCCAGACAACCAGTTTTAAGACGGAGCTTTATACAGGCGTTCATAACCTATCTACCAATACGTTAAAGATCGCCCTGTACACGGCTAATGCTAATTTAAACGAAGCTACTACTGTGTACAGTGCAACCAATGAAGTTACTGGGACTGGATACGTGGCTGGCGGCGTAACGCTTACGGGCGTAACCATTAGCTCGTCTGGATATACGGCTTTTGTAGACTTTGCTGATGTGGTCTTTGGCGCATCGGTTACGGCTCGTTGTGCTTTGATCTATAACGTTACTCAGGGTAACAAATCCATTGCTGTGTTGGACTTTGGGTCTGACAAAACATCTACCAATTTCACCATCACAATGCCTGCTAACACAGCGACGGCAGCATTGATCCGTTCTTCTAATTAAGGAGCCTCACATGAGCTTAGACAAAATGACCGCAACAGACAAAGTGGAAGCGATCACTAAATACAACACCATGCCTGAAGACACAATGTCTATTCACGGCTCTTATCATGCTGTTTGCTACAGCGCAGATGGTTTTATCAAGTGGGAAGATGAGATTGAAAACTTGGTCACTACAGTGGGCAAGAACTTTACACTAGATACAACTCTGGGTAACGTAGCTGGCGGTGCAGTCGTAATGGGTCTGAAGGGTACAGGAACGGCAGTTGTAGCCGACACGCAAGCCTCTCACGCAAGTTGGTTAGAGGTTGGCCTAGCCAATGCCCCAACTTACTCAGGAAACCGTCCTACGCCGTCTTTTAGCGCGGCGGCGGCTGGTAGCAAGGCAACGTCTTCTGCGGTGTCATTTTCCATGACCAGCACAGGAACGGTGGCTGGTTGCTTCATCAACATTGGCGGTAGCTCTACAAAAGACAACACAACGGGAACTTTGTTCTCCGCTGGTGACTTTTCTAGTTCTAAGTCTGTGATTAACGGTGACACAATCGCTGTTACGTACACTGCTACATTGACATAAGATGGCAACCGGATGGGGTGATCTTGCTTGGGATGATGGCTACTGGGGTGGCGCGGATGTCTACGCCGACAGTGTTACAGAATCCATGGCAATTACCTCGGTTGAGGCGGCAACGGCTACATTTCCTGACTCTGTTACAGAGACAGCGGCTACATCTACAACTGAAACGGTGGCGGCAACATTCGCCAAGTCCATAACCGAGACTGTAGCAACTTCCACAACGGAAGCTGTAGCGGCCACATTTGCCAGAGATATCACGGAAACTGCGGCCATTACTGAAGTTAATGCGGCCATTACGTCATACAACGCATCGGTTGCAGATACTGTAGCTACAAGCACAGTTGAGTCAGCTACTGCTACCTTCCCAGCATCAGTGACAGAAACCGCTAGTATTGTGACGGTTGAAGAGGCTGTAGCCACGTTCCTTGAGAATGTTTCTGATTCTATTGCCATAGCAGAGGTAGCTCTTGCTACCTTAATTATGACCATCACAGAAACGATGGCGGCAACAGACAGCACTACAGTTGGTACGTATTACACAGAATTTTTGGCAGAGTCCGCAGTTATTTCAGATAACCCGCAGGCGGCAACAGGCTACGGTGTGAGCAGAGCAGAGACAATGGCTATCACATCCACAGAATCAGGGCGTAATTTGTGGGAAGTCATTAATGACACGCAGGGCGTAACATGGCAAAATATCAGCAATCCGCAAACTCCGGTTTGGACTGATGTGAATAACACCGAAACACCTAATTGGACAGCAATTTCTACTTAGTAGGAGCAATAGATGGCAAATACATCCCTAATCGGCTTAACCCTTCCAGTCACGGGCACACTGTCCGGGCAATGGGGCGGCACTGTTAACAACGCTATTTCTGAGATTATTGACGTTGCCGTAGCTGGTACACAGTCGTTTACAACTGATGCAGACGTTAGTTTGACTCTTACCACAGGTACATACGCAAGTACAGGTCTAACATCCACAAGTTCTCAGTATGCGGTTCTCCTGTGTACAGGCGCACGTACAGCACTTCGTTTCATTAATACTCCCAAGCAGAGTAAAACCTACGTTGTTATTAACGATACTACCGGAGGCTTCTCGGTAACAGTGCGTGGTGGCCCTACAGCCCCTACAACGGGTGTTACGGTAGCTGCTGGGACACGGGCAATCATTGCTTGGAACGGTTCTGACTTCGTTAATGTAGGCGGTGGTTCTGCGGGAGGTTCTAACACGCAGGTTCAGTTCAACAGTTCTGGTTCATTTGGTGGTTCTGCTAACTTGACATGGAACGGCACAACGCTTACATCCACAGGATTTGGTGGCCCTATTAATGGTACTGTAGGTGCAACCACTCCAGCGTCTGGTGCGTTTACAACGCTATCTGCCACGACTGCAATTCCGGTTACATCTGGTGGTACAGGCATAGCCACTACAACGGCTTATAGCGTTGTATTTTCAGGCACTACAGCTACTGGCGCATTTCAAGCCACGGCTGGCCCCGGTACGGCAACACACGTTCTGACAAGTAATGGCGCAGGAGCGTTACCTACTTTCCAAGCACCTGCGGCTTCTGGCGTAACCCAAGCCAAGGCCACAATGATAAACTTCATCTTCAGTATCTAAGGAACCATCATGGCAAATCCTAACCTTCTTGCCGCGACCACAGCTTCGGGCACAACAACGTACTACACACCGGGCGGTACATCTGCGGTTGTTCTATTACCTAATGCCGCATCTAGCGGTCAGGTCTTTAAGATCAATCAGATTGTTTGCGCTAACGTAAACGGCTCATCTGCTGTAAACGCTACCGTGTCTATCTATACCAACGGCGCAGTGGCTCAGGGCGGTTCTCCATCGGGCGGTACAGCTTACCCAATTATCTCTACGATCTCAGTACCAGCCAGTGCTTCTGTAATCGCCGTAGATAAGACAACTGCCGTGTACTTGATGGAAGGCTCATCCATCACAATCACTTCTGGCACGGCAAGCGGTATTACTTACAGCATTAGCTACGAAGTTATCTCTTAAGCGAGGAACAGTATGTCTATAAGACAAATGTTTCCGGGGAGTATTGTTAAGCCGGGTTTCAACCCGCTGGTTGCACCTACGCCTACCCTTTTGTATAACTTGTTTGGTTGGGGTGCAAATAGTAGCGGCTCTATAGGTATTGGTAATACAACTAACTATTCAAGCCCTAAGCAAGTTGGATCAAATGTTGGTTGGACAAAAGTTGAATCAACTGCTGTTGGTAGTTCTTACGCAATATACTCCGATGGCTCATTGTGGGCTTGGGGGTATAACGATAGTGGCCAACTTGGTTTAGGAAATAGAACTAATTATTCATCACCTAAACAGATTGGTGCTTTGACTAATTGGTCTGCAATTTCTGGTGGTACTCTTAGTTATGCACTAGCAATTAAAACTGATGGCACAATTTGGTCATGGGGAAGAAATAGCTACGGTCAATTAGGTCTTGGAAATACAACAAATTATTCAAGTCCAAAACAAATTGGGTCATTAACTAATTGGGCAAAAGTTGCTTGCGGTCAAGGGCACACTGTTGCAGTCAAAACTGACGGAACTTTGTGGGCTTGGGGGTATAACTTAAGTGCTTACGGAGCGCCTTATGGCGGTCAATTAGGCGTTGGTAATTTAACTTATTACTCATCTCCCAAACAAGTTGGCGCTTTAACTGCTTGGTTAAATGTTTCTTGTGCCGCTTATTCCACTCTTGCAGTAAAAACAGATGGCACTCTGTGGTCATGGGGAATGAATAGTAACGGCCCATATGGAGGACTTGGACTTCTTGGGCTTGGAAATAATACAAGTTACAACTCTCCCAAGCAGGTTGGCTCTCTTACAGATTGGTCTTCAACAGAAAACGGTGTTTACAATTCGTTTGGTATCAAGATTAACGGCACTATCTGGTCATGGGGCGAAGGTTATTTGGGGTCATTAGGACTTAACAACAGAACTTATTATTCTTCACCTAAACAGATTGGCGCTTTAACAAGCTGGGGCAAAATTATTGCTGGTGGCAGATCAACTTCGGCAATTAGTACAAATGGAAGTTTGTGGATGTGGGGTGATAATGGTGTTGGTCAATTAGGTTTGGGTAATGTCACGCCATATTCCAGCCCAAAACAAGTTGGCTCACTTACCACATGGTTGTCAACTGCTGTTGGTGGTTCTACGACAATTGCACTAGGATAAGAAATGGCAACAACAGTTTATCCCTATGTTCAATACTCAGGCATCTGGACAATGCAACAGGTGAATGCCGCTATTGCGGCTGGGACTTGGCCTACACCGCCGGGGCCTCGTTTATTTTCATGGGGTGAAAATAGTGTAGGTGCGCTTGGTTTAGGTAATACAACATTATATTCTTCTCCTAAGCAAGTTGGCTCTTTAACAGATTGGTTACAAATAAGTGCTGGTGGTTATAGAAATACATCTGCTGGAGTTAAAACGGACGGAACCTTATGGACTTGGGGATACAACGGAGAGGGGCAACTAGGTTTAGGCAATAGAACTAATTATTCAAGTCCTAAACAAGTTGGTGCTTTAACAGGTTGGGTACAAGTCTCTAGTGGTAGATTTGGAAATACTGCCGCAATTAAAAGTAATGGAACATTGTGGTTAATGGGCGCTGGCGCTTATGGTCAATTGGGTTTAGGAAATACAACCAGCTATTCCAGTCCAAAACAAGTTGGTGCTTTGACAAATTGGGCAACTGCTGTTTGTGCTAATGGTGGTGTTAGAGCCTTAAAAACAGACGGAACTATTTGGGCATGGGGGTATAACCCTGCTGGGCAAGTTGGAGATGGTACATCAATAACCCGATCATCTCCAGTACAGATTGGTTCATCAACCAATTGGGCGCAAATCAATGGCGTTGGTAATTTTACAATGGCTATTACAACAAGTGGAGCTTTGTACGCATGGGGATCTAATTCATTTGGACAACTTGGAACAGGTAATACAACATATAGATCAAGTCCAGTTCAAGTTGGTTCATTAACTAATTGGGCTTATGTTGCTCCACAAATGTATAGCGCAGTTGCGTTAAAAACCGATGGTACTTTGTGGGCTTGGGGAGATAATTCATATGGTCAATTAGGATTGGGGAATACAACACCCTATTCTTCTCCAAAACAAGTTGGGTCGTTAACTACATGGTTAAAAATTGCTGGTACGTATCGAAGTACTTATGCCATCACAACATCTGGAGCATTGTACGCTTGGGGGGATAGTCAATATGGACAACTAGGTCTTGGGAATAGAACTTATTACTCATCACCTAAACAAGTTGGATCACTCACAACATGGACTACATTAAGCACATATGGTGGTAATGCAAACAACATTTTGGCAATAGCAACAGCATGAACAAAACACTGCACTTCCTCTCTGGCATTCCTCGTTCTGGCTCAACAGTCCTTGCGGCTATCTTGAATCAGAACCCAATGACTCATGTATCCACCACATCTGGGCTTGTCCACGCTCTTGATGGCTTGGCTAATACATGGCACTCAGCGGGTTTATTAAACGACAACGATCCCACCAGAGAGAAACTTGCACAGACCATGCGTGGGTGCATTGATGCGTTCTACGCTGATACAGACAAGCCTGTCATCATTGACAAGTCCCGTGGCTGGCCTATCCCCCAGATCATGGGTGCTATGTCCCAAGTGATTGGTCGCCCATGTAAGGTGATCGCTACAGTGCGTCCAGTTCCAGACTGCATGGCTTCATTTGTCCGTGTGGCAAAGCCTGCTGATCTGGATGAGTTCATGTACTCAGGACAGTTAGCTGACCACCTGAAGGCCGCTTACCTGTCATTGGAAGCAGGCTACGCCGCCATGCCAGAGAACTTCCTAATGGTTGAATACGACAAGCTGTTGGCTGATCCCCGCGCAGAACTTGCCCGTATCCATGAGTTCTTGGAACTTCCTGCATACGACTACGACTTCTCCAACATTGACGGCTCGTCAGTTAAAGAAGACGATGAGAACCTGCACGGCTACGCTGGTATGCACGATGTCAAACCAGTCTTGGCCAAGCAGCATAACGACAAATCCAAAGACCTTTTAAAGCACCACTACAACCAGTTCTGCCAGCCAGAGTTTTGGAGTGGTAATTCACGCACTATGCCTGAGTTGGATGATCTTGATCTACAGGTAGCCGCAGGCAAGATGGGTGACTTTGCTGAAGGCTGGAGACTGTCTGAGAAGCTCCACGCAGAGCGTCCTAACGACCACCGTGCGGCTTATAACCGTTCATGGTATCTACTCAAGCAAGGTCAGATTGGCGAAGGCTACAAGCAGATGGATCGCGGTCGTTACTGCGGGATCATTGGTGAGCGCCGCCCAGAAACACCAGCCCCTGAATGGGACGGTAAGACCAAAGGGACTATCCTCTTGTACTGCGACCACGGCTTGGGAGATCAAATTCACCAAGTGCGCTATGCCCGTGACCTAGTGGCTAGGGGTAATAAGGTAGTAGTCTGCTGTTCTGGACAACTGGCTGGTTTGTTCTCAGGCATTGAGGGCGTATCTGCTGTGGTTCAGGTTGGTGCTGAGTTTGGCGTGTTCCATGACTTCTGGTGCTATGGCATGACAGCCCCTAACTACCTTGGTTATGAGATGTCAGACTTGCGGGGCGATTCCTATATTGCTAAGCCTACAACCATCAAAGGCCGCAAGAAGCGCATCGGCATCCGCTGGCAGGGCAACAGTAAATTTGAGGACGATCACAATAAGCGGTTCCCCTATGAGTTGCTGTTTAAAGCCATCAAAGACGCAGACGCAGAGTTCATTTCTTTACAGCGTGATGAGGGTGCAGATGCTTGCCCAACATGGGTAAAACAAGTACCATTATCTTCGTGGGCAGACACCCAAGCGGCGATAGCTAGTTGTGATCTGGTGATCTCTTCTTGCACATCGGTCAGCCATTTGGCGGCGGCTATGGGTGTTGAGACATGGGTAGTGATTCCAGTGATGGGCTACTACTTGTATGCACTTGATGGCGACAAAACACCTTATTACGACACCATGACTTTATTCAGGCAAGAAGTATTTGGCGAGTGGGAAGCTCCTTTTGAGAAGATCAAGGAGCGTTTAAACGCTAACCGTGCCGCATTGAGGAGCGTAGCGTGAGCTTTAGATACGCCGCTGGGATAAACAAGCCGGGCTTTAATCCTCTGGCGGCTCAGACAAGCACGACTTTGTACAATTTATATGGCTGGGGCGCAAATGCCGAGGGACAGCTTGGAGTGGGTAACACCGCCTCTTATTCATCTCCAAAACAAGTTGGGTCGTTAACCAATTGGCAAAATATTGCTGGCGCGGGTGTTAGTACTATATCTACCAAAACAGACGGAACAATTTGGGCGTGGGGAAATAATTTTTATGGTACGCTTGGCTTAGGAAATACAACAGCTTATTCCTCTCCCAAACAAATTGGTGCTTTAACAACTTGGCTTAACATAGCTAGCGGAGGTTACTTTGCATTGGCTGTTAAAACTGACGGTACTTTATGGTCTTGGGGCCGAAACAACCGAGGTCAGTTAGGTTTAGGAAACATAACAAATTATTCTTCCCCTATGCAAGTTGGCGCTTTGACCGCATGGTCTAAGGTTTCTTGTGGGCAAGAATTTTGTCTATCCATCAAAACAGACGGAACTTTATGGTCTTGGGGTCGAAACAACAGCGGCCAGCTAGGTTTAGGAAACAGAACATCATACTCAAGCCCCAAACAAATTGGTTCTTTAACAAATTGGCTTAATGTAGCTGGTGGATATTTGTATACTGCCGCCGTTAAAACTGATGGCACTTTGTGGACATGGGGCACTAACGGCCAAGGTCAGTTGGGTTTAAACAGCGCTTATTCATATTCCTCACCTAAACAAGTGGGCTCACTTACCACATGGCTTAATGTTTTTGTTAAAAATAACTCTACATTTGCGATCAAAACAGACGGAACTCTTTGGGCATGGGGCAGAAATGATATTGGTCAATTAGGTTTAGGTAATCTTGCAAGCCAATCAAGTCCCGTGCAGGTAGGCTTACTTACTAATTGGTCAAAAGTTGCCCCCAGTGAAAACAGCGCTATAGCCACCAAGACCGATGGAACTATTTGGTCTTGGGGCCAGAATAGTAATGGTGAACTTGGCCTTGGTAACTTAACAGATTATTCTTCGCCTAAACAAATTGGCGCAGTGACAACTTGGAATAAGATTGCGGCGGGTAACTTCTTTTTTATTGCCCAAGGATAAAAGATGGCAACCACAATCATTTCCGGCGTTCAATACTCAGGTATCTGGAACATCAGCAGTCAAGCCAATGCTAAGGGGGCGGGGACTTGGCCTAGCCAGCCAGTTCCAAGTTTGTTTACATGGGGGACAAATGGTGACGGTCAACTAGGATTAGGAAACGCTACAAACTATTCCAGCCCCAAACAAGTCGGTGCTTTAACAAACTGGTCAAGAGTTTATAGTGGTGGTTCAAATGTGTTTGCTATAACTACAACCAATCAATTGCTTGCTTTTGGCGCAAATTATGCTGGAGCACTTGGGGATGGAACAACAACAGGCCGTTCATCGCCAGTACAAATTGGCACATTAACTACTTGGTATGCTGTATCAAGTAAGTTGTACTCCACTGCCGCCACTAAAACTGACGGAACATTATGGGCTTGGGGTAGAAATAGTAATTTTGGACAGTTGGGTCTTGGCAACCTAACTAATTATTCATCGCCGAAACAAATTGGAGCATTAACTACTTGGCTATTAGTTTCTGCGGGAAGTTATGCCAAATACGCAGTAAAAACTGATGGGACTATCTGGTCTTGGGGAAAAAATAATGTTGGGCAATTAGGGTTGGGTAATCTAACTTATTACTCATCGCCAAAACAAATTGGTGCTTTAACCAATTGGGCAACAGTGTCTAGTGGTCTTGACTTTGCTATTGCAGTTAAAACTGATGGGACGTTGTGGTCTTGGGGGAGCGGAACCAATGGAAAACTTGGACTTGGCAACACTACAACTTATTCAAGCCCAGTACAAGTTGGCGCTTTAACCGCTTGGTTATATGTTTCATGTGGCTATCAATTCACTGTATCCGTTAAAACCGATGGCACTCTTTGGTCTTGGGGTTTAAACACTAACGGACAGTTGGGACTTGGTAACACAACAGCATATTCAAGCCCTAAACAAATTGGAGCGTTGACTACGTGGTCTATAGGCTCTGCATATAATACATATGTTTTAGCGTTAAAAACAAATAGTACGGCTTGGTCTTGGGGTAATAATGGTAGTGGGCAGTTAGGGCTTGGGAACAGGACTTATTATTCCAGCCCTAAACAAATTGGCGCATTGGCTAGTTGGGTATCTATTGCCGCTGGCACAAGCAACTCAGTAGGCGTTGCTAACGTGTAGACCAGAGCTAAAATTAACATTTTTCACAAGGAGTCTTAAATGACACATTATGTACAAGTCCTCAATGGTGAGGTAAAACAAGTGATATGATGTGTGCATGGACGCACACTTCTGTTACTACATTTACGCTTATCTGCGGGATGACTGGACTCCTTATTACATAGGTAAAGGGAAAGGCAGGCGCTTACGAGCACCGCACAAAAAAAACATTGCTGTTCCTAAAGATCGTACAAGAATTGTGTTGATGGAATCTAATTTGTCGGAAGTCGGTGCATTGGCACTTGAGCGTAGGTACATTGATTGGTATGGCAGAAAAGATATTGGTACAGGGATATTAAGAAATTTGACTGATGGTGGAGAAGGTCAGTCTGGGCGGGTTTTATCTGAAGACCACAAGGCAAAGATAAAAGCGGCAATGATTAAAAATGCTTTTTGGATTGGCAAGGTAGTTCCAGATGATGTGCGGCAAAAGATGTCTGCTGGCAGAATGGGAATGAAACTATCCGAAGAGCATAAAAACAACATTCGTCAGTCTTTGCTTGGTAAAATTAAATCTGAAGAAACAAAATTGAAGTTGAGCCAAGCAAAAAAAGGAAAGCCAAGCAACCGTAAGGGTGTTAAAGTTTCCGATGAAACAAGACAGCGGATGATTGAGGCTCGGAACAAAAGAGTTTTAAACACTGTAAATTTTTAAGGAGTTATCTATGACACACTATGTCCAAGTATTGAACGGCGAAGTTAAATCCGTATGGGACACACCTCCATCTGAAGGTGTTGGTAACAACGGCTGGCGTAACGCTGTCGAAGTTCGTCCTGCCATTCAAGCTGGTCGCCAAGGCTACACAGCCCACCGCTTTGACCTGAACGCTGACCCTGTTCAGATCATCTGGGACACCTACGAAATCTCCGTAGATGACCGCAAAGGTGGCATGAAGTCTAACGCTGGCTTTGAGTTCCAACAGGTTGTGAACCAACAGGCTCGTAACCCTGCGACTTATGATGCCGCCGCAATTGAGACTGCTCGTCAGGCTATGGTTGCCAAGCAAGCCGCTATTGATGCCTGCACTACGCACGACCAGCTAGACGCAATCTAAGGTTGTTGCTTTGATAGCACAGCCGACACTTTTTTTGCGAACAGTGTGTTAACAGGTAGCTTCATGCTTGTATCATCTAGTGCATAACTAGGAGAGAGCATGAAGATTAATCTAGGCAGTGGCTACAAGCGTATCGACGGGTTTCTCAATATTGACGATGACCCGTTGGTAGAACCAGACTTCCTCTGTAACATTGAAAATGACAGGTTGCCTCTAGAGGACAACTCTGTAGAGGAAATCAGGGCGCATCACATTCTTGAGCACATCGGGGAGGGATTTATCCCCCTGATGAAAGAGCTATACCGTGTGTGTAAACACGGTGCTCTGCTGGACATCGTGGTTCCGCACCACTTCCATGACAACTTCTACGGTGATCCTACCCATAAACGGCCTATCACGGTCAGTGGGATGTACATGTTCTCCCGTAAGCACTGCGAGGAGCACCGTGATACCTACGGCTCAAGCTCTGGCATGGCGCTTAAATTTGGGATTGATTTTGACGTAGAGTCCTTTGACTTTGAGTACGACCCCTTCTATCACGGCCTGCTAGACATGATGAAGCAGAAGACCGAGAGCGGCACATTGACGCATGACGAGAACCAGATGTTCAGGCGTTTAATGAGGGAAGCGAACAACGTGGCGCTTCATACTTTAATCAAAATGAAAGCGGTGAAAGAATGAAACGAATTTTAGTAATGGGTCTGCCCGGTGCAGGTAAGACCACCCTAGCCCAACACATCCTTGACCATTTGCAGAACGAGCGCAAGACGGTTATGTGGCTCAATGCTGATGATGTGCGTAAGAAGTACAACGACTGGGACTTTTCCCACGAAGGCCGTATTCGCCAAAGCCTACGGATGCGTGAGCTTGCTGAC
>Ga0209088_10001159_pt1 | contig 17260 bp, 31 predicted proteins | sample S_140625_EF_Meta_FD_187324 | JGI IMG/M metagenome (GOLD analysis project Ga0209088, IMG submission 187324) | Freshwater microbial communities from Lake Simoncouche, Canada to study carbon cycling - S_140625_EF_MetaG (SPAdes) (version 2) | ecosystem: Environmental > Aquatic > Freshwater > Lake ... | reverse complement strand
GTGGGGCAAGACAGTTGGGAGCATCCAGGCTCAGTTTAGGAATCCAATTTCAAACGTATTGATCGAGGTCGTAAACGGGAACTTCAATTTTGGTGGAAACCTAAAACCAGTTAGAACAATATTAGCTGAATTTGGAGTTCCATCTGTGGATACAAAGGAAGGCAGAGCCTATCTTACCCGCGCTGCCCAGCTTGGCGTGTACGACAACACTGTTCTTAATGAATTTACGCAAATGCTCAAGGATGCACAGAGCTATAAGGGATCGACTATTGACCTTGCTGAAGAGTTGTCCGCAAAGGCAGGCAAACTAGCTGGAACTGGTGCTGGTTTTGCAAGAAAAGGAGTTAAGGTTGGCATTGAAACATTAAACAAGACCTATCGCGCTGGTGATAATTTGTTTAAGCTGATGGCTTGGGAGAACGAAACTAAGCAACTTATGGATGGAAGAGGGTTGTCTCGCCAAGAGGCAGAGGTGATCGCAGCCGAGCGCGTAAAGAATACAAGGCCAACCTACTCTCGCGTGCCAAGGATCATCAAGGCGTTTCGATTGCAGCCCTTGATTGGACAGTTTGTGTCTTGGCCTTCTGAGATGTTGAGGATTCTTCCCAATACAGTGCGATATGCAGCGGAAGATTTCAAGACACCTGGTATGAGAAAGTACGCATTCCAGAGAGTGGCTGGAATGCTTCTAGGAACAACTGCGCTTATTGGAATCGTGAGGCTTGGGATGTGGGCTACTGGATTTAACGATAGGAAAGTGGATGCGCTCAGAAGATTCGTTGCCCCATATCAAAAGAACGCTTCTCTTATGCCTACTGGAATGGATGGCAAGGACGTTGGGTATATAGATGTATCCTACACCAGCCCTTACGAGATATTCTTTGGCCCTGTGCAGGCGGCTATCTCTGGAAGAGATCCAGAGGAATCAATACTTGGGGCAATCAAAGATTTCACAGAGTCTTATATTGGACCAAGCATTTTGGCTAACTCAATCATATCCGCATACTACGGGAAAGCCCCACAAGGCAGAACAATCCGCAATCCCCAGGATACTTTTACCGATCAGTCGCTTGACACAATCTCTTATCTTCTTCGTCAAAACGAACCTGCGACAATATCTCAAGTGCGCAGGATTGCATACGCCCTAACTGGTCAGCCCGATACAACCGTTTCCAAGTATGGCCGTATCTACAAGCCATCCGAGGAGTTGTCCGCGCTATTTGGCATCCGTCCTCAATCCATTAACGTATCCAAAGCACTCGAATCGAAGGCATCCAGGTTTAATACGGATATGGCCGATGTTGGCAGAATCTTTACCGAAACATATGGCGCGGTTGGTAATGTTCCAGAGGCCAAAGTGCGGGAGCAGTTCGCTAAAATGGAAAACCGCCGAAAGGTTATGTTCGATGAGGCAAACAAGGATTTCCACGCTGCCATGTTGCTTGGTCTTTCCAGGTCGGAAGCCATCTCTGCAATGCGCGCTGGCGGTATGGGCGTTGATAACGCCTCAGCCATAGCTAACAACAGGTACAGAGACTACAAGATCAGCAAGTCACTCACAAAGAGCATGAGGCGCGAGCTATCTCCAGAGGAGATGCAGAAACGTCAAGAGATAGGCCGAGAGCTTATGATGCAACAAGGAGAGTAAATGGCTAAATTTGACATCTCTGGATCAGCATCACGCCAAACTGGTTTAAGCCAGCAGGATCGCAATAACGCGATCCGTATGGAGTTTGAGCCTTACTCAAAACCACCACAGCAACCGCCAGAACAGGCCGCGAGGATAGAACCTATGAGCGAATATGTTAAGCCACCCACAGCACCAGCACAGCAACCTTCTGGCGCGCTTCCCTTGCCATTGCAAACCGTGGAGTGGGAGGGTCGCAAGGATAAGCAGGGCAATCTTTCAGTCTACAAGTTGCCAACTGGAGATATGGGTGGAAACTTTGAAGTAGCTGGAATAAATGACCGATACCATCCAGAAGCATTCAAAGCCATCTCATCGCTCCCAGCGCAAGAAAGAGCGAAGGCAGCGGCAGAGTACATCCAAGGATATACCGCGCCACTCGTTGAAAAACTCCCTCAAGCACTCCAGCCGTTCACGCAGGATCTCGCGTTTAATCGCGGGCTGGGCGGTGCAACGAAGTACATCCAGCAAGGATTGAACACGCTTGGGCAGAAGGTGGCAGTAGATGGTGGGTTTGGTCCCAAGACATTAGCCGCAATCAACCAGGTCGAGCCAAGGGCATTGATGCGTGCGGCCAGCGATGCTCAATTGCAGGATGAGTACAAGCGAGCAGAGCTTGATCCAAACCGAAGGAAATTCATTCCTGGCTTAGAGGCTAGGATTAGGAATAGATTGTCAACCTTTGGGCAAGGTTAACGGCTCGCCCAGCTAGGTCGCAAAATTGTAGACCCAGTTCCAACTGAAGTGTAATCACCAACATAAGTATTCCCAGCCTTTGCAACGAAATGATCGTATCCAACAAATGATTTTCCCGTGGAAACCACTACTCCGTCATAAGACAAATAAGTATTTCCAACCTTTCTACAAACCCCCTCTGGAGTAAAGAATGTGTTGCCAGATCGTATAATTGAACCAGAAGACCCATTGGCAACATTTCTTGTCATGGCAAAAGACCCTTCGCCTCTATAAACTCCACCTATGAAATTACTCATTTCACTTCTACCTTCATCTTCCGCCATCACCGATGCCATCAGCATCGCCGTCAGTGTCATAGTTATTATTGCTTTCATTGAAAAAAGTCTCTAGTACAAACCGAAAGCCGTCAAGCATGAAATTAACATCACGCCAAGTAGGAGCAGTTGGGGTAGCTCGCGTAACTGGCGCGCTGTTGCGGTGCGGGTACAACGTACTTACGCCTTACGAGGATTTTGCTGGTTATGATGTGGTGGCAGAGAAGAATAATAAGTTCTTCCGCATCCAAGTTAAGACCGCACAGACCGTAGAGCCTGGGCGCACCAAGTACCGCTTCACTACCAGCAGTGGCAATGGATTTAACATCCCAAAGCGCGCCATCAGTGGCGTGGATTATGTGGCCTGCTGGGGCATGAACGATGATCTATTCTGGCTGTTACCCATCGCCAAGTGCAAAAGCATAACAACTAAACTTTGCCCATCGACAGGCCAGAACTGGCGTGTATTCCAAAGCTTGTGAACGAGAAAGAGGCTTGGGCTAAGTTCGAGGAGGGGCTGAAGGATGCAGAATCCTTCGATGAGGCTGTGGCTTGGGTCAAGAAGAACAAGAAGATAGTAGAGAAACTGACTATGATGGCAATGATTAGACGATTTAATGATGATATTAGTAGAGCTAATAAGACTTGGCGGAACTGAAATAGATTAAAATACATCTCGACACTGGTATGGGTTGACAGCTAAACCCGATGGATGGGCAAAATCAATAGTCGGGCTAAAGGCGCAGCGGGTGAGCGAGAATTAGCAAACTACTTGCGGGAGCAGGGCTGGCAGAAGGCCAGAAGGTCGCAACAGTTCGCAGGCAATCCAGAGGGTGGTAGCGGGGATGTGGTTTGCGAGAACTTTCCTTTTCATATCGAAGGCAAACGATGCCAAGCACTCAAACCCGAAGAGTGGATGGAACAATCCAAGCGTGATTGTCCAAAGGGCAAGATTCCAGCGGTATTCTTCCGCCGTAACGGACGCAAGGAATGGCTTGTCATACTGACCGCCGACAGCGTGTGTGATTTAGCTCGACAAATTGCGCCAGCCAATGTCACTATTGAGTATGCAAAGACCGCAACCATCGCGCAGGGCTTTTACGTCAAGTCACCAGCTTTTGAAGACCTTACCCCAACAACAATAAACCCCAACAAATAAATAAAGGAGATACTACAATGGCATTGACATTAAGTGAATCAGCAAAACAAGAGCGCAAACTACCAGAAGCAGGAGCTACTGTTGGCGTTCTCTACAGCCTAGTCGATCTAGGCCACCAGAAAACCAATTGGGACAACCAAGAGAAGTGGACACCAAAAGTCCGCTTGACCTTTGAGTTGCCCGATCAAACCGATGAGTTTGAGGTTGAGGAGAATGGCAAACGCACCACAGTCCAAAAGCCTATGGTGGTATCCATCGAGCAGACCCGCAGCCTTGGCGAGAAAGCAAGCCTTCGCAAGCTTCTCGAACAATGGCGCGGTCAGACCTTTACCTCCAAGGAACTCCAAGCGTTCAGCTTGAAAAACCTTCTTGGAAAGCCAGCTATGCTGACGCTGATCCACAAGACCAGCCAGCAGGGTCGGCAATACTGCGCCATCGCGGGTGCATCCAAACTACCCAAGGGCATGAAAGCACCAGCTACCACCACCAACGATCAGTTGTATTACGAGATCGAGCAGGGTGAGGCTGGTCAGTTCAACGATATGCCCGATTGGTTGCAGGAGAAGATCCGCGCATCCAAGGAGTTTGCTACCGCTGCTGGCAAGTCCACGGCCACTAAAGTCGAGGTGGACGCAGACGGCAACCAAGTTCCGTTCTAGGTTATATGGCACTTACTATTACAAGTAAGTGGGATAGCTCCTCGGCTAATTCCAGATTGGTCACTGTTGAAAGCAGCGGCCACTGGTATGATGCCGAGGGGCGATCTGCCCACGTTATTCTGGGGAAGAATGGGAAGGAAAGAAACACTACTGTTGCTGACGCACGCAAGATGGGATTGCTGCCATCAGTCACTAGTGTCCAAGGAATTTTACATAAAGAGCAACTTGTCTCTTGGAGAATTGAACAAGCCATAATGTCTGCATTGACACTACCAAAGGAGGAAAATGAAACGCTCGAAGACTACGCTAGAAGGGTGGTTAAGGACTCTAAAGAATCAACAACGAAGGCAGCTAATCATGGCACGCGAATGCACGAACAGGCCGAGAATATCCTCATGGGACGCGCTGTGTGCAAAGATGAGGATCTCCAACCATACATCGCAACGTTTAGGAAATGGTCGGAAGAAAACATCGAGAAAACCTACTGGTGCGAAAAGGGCTTGGTTGGTGCTGGTTACGCTGGAAGATCCGATGCCTATGTAAGAATGAAGGGTGTTGGTGACGCAATGATTGACCTAAAGAATCGCAAGATTAACAAGAAGTACAACGCTGCACCCTGGTATCCAACCGATGCGCAACAGCTTTGGGCCTATAGAAATGCGAGCGAGAATCCCAAGTGCGCCTGCGTATCAGTTGTTTTGGCATCGAATGATCCAGAGTACATAATGCATCATCAGTGGGACGAGGACGAACTCTACCAGGCTGGCATTGCCTTCTGCGCCATGCAGAAAGTATGGGCTTGGGTCAAAGGCTACACGCCTCCTGGGATGAAGTTATGATTGACCCACAAGACGTACTTTGGCTAGAAGGATTACTGGACGAATTTTATAGGAGACTTGCAAAATGACCGCACCCACAATTCAAGAGATGGGTCTTGCCGCGCAGGAGATAGTCTGGCGAGTGATGGGTAAGGGATCGGATAAGTCTGGTTATGGCGATTGGTTGCTAAAGGATCGGCCTACCCACGATTACCACATTGCAAGAGCAATACGGCACCTTGCTACAGCGCAGATGCAACTGCATAAGTCCTCGCCTTGCCCTGATAATAACGGCGAGACAAGTGTTGACCATCTTGAGCGTGCGCTGGTACGATGCCTGTTCACGTTGGCACAAATAAAGAAAGAGGTAACAAGATTATGAGATGGATTAAGAAAGAGTTTGACGAAGACGGAAAGCCAGAGTGGGCGGTTTACATAGACGAAGCTGGCGAAGGAAACGAAGAGGATTGGTCGCACTTTGATACTTATCCTTCCAGGGATGAAGCAGTAGAAGCCTGCTGGAAGTTCACTTGGGAAGATTACGATTGCAGCGACAAATGAAACAAGCATTAGTCACACAATCGTTCGGTGAGGATTGGCAGAAGATTATTGATCTGACTAGGCCACGCATGGAGGCGTACTGCAAACGCCATGACACAGACTTCATTCTGATTGACAAGCCTCTCACGCACCCAGCGCAATACTCCAAGTCAGCGATTGGAAACATTATGGCTACTAAGGGCTATGACCAGGTTACATTCGTTGACGCTGATGTTCTGATTGCAAACGATTGCCCGAAGCTATCTGATGACGCTGGCGTGTTCTGTGCCTTTGACGAAGGAGCTTATCTGGATCGCAAGCCAGATATGGTGAAGCTGGCTGGAGCTTTCGGCGGCGTGATCGAGCCTAAGTTCTATGTCAACACTGGCGTATTCGTAGTTCATACCAAGGCGGTTGGTGTTCTATCAATGCCGCCAATCGGCCTGCATCCAAACCACTTTGCCGAGCAGACTTGGCTCAACGTGATGGCGCACCTATGGAACATTCCGCTAACCGAGCTTGACCCGTCATTCAATTGTATGACCAGCGTGGAGTCACACTTTGGTTTGGACCGCTACAAGGACGCGATGATTATTCATTACGCTGGGCAGTCGAACGATCTTGTTAAGTTAGCTAACCAGATCCAAGCTGACGACGCGAAGCTGGTGGAGCTGGCTCGGTGAGGTCAACCCAGCTATGTCGCGGTGATTACGATGACAGGGTGCAGCAGTTGGCTGGGGAGGTTGCGCTCCAAGCTATCCGCGACCTGCGGATGTTACGCAAACGAGGGATGGTTAAGGGCATGAAGATCGTTAAGGATCACACTGGCGTGCCACTCAACGATGCACTTGAGTATAAGAACTCGCACGAAGTACAGAAGCTACTGCGTGACTTTAAGACGGGCGTTGTCTCCTGGTGGTGTAGAGCCAGCGGGGTGCAGATTGATAATAGAACGCTGTTAAGGAAACTAAAGGAAAACGACTATGTTTTGCCTACTTGATCTTGGCGCAATAGTTTGGGTGATTGCTTCTTTTATCCTTTACAGTTCGATGACATTATCGGCAATCTACTGTGCGTTGTACATCATCTTCAAACTGATTGACTACATAAGAAAGGAATTGGACCTATGAAAAAGAAAGACAGAAAGATAACTCTGGTAAAAACATTAGAGCAAAAAGCCGTAAGGGTAATGCTTGATGTTGACGATGATCTTTACGAGGCGTTGGCAAAGGCTGGCCGTCAGCACTTAGCTAAAGATAAGATGGCTTGCTTTGAGTACGCTTTGAACAAGGCGTTGCTGGAGCTATGCGAGGAACTCAAATGAACGAGTTTAAGCAGAAGGTATTAACTGCTTCAGTGGATCGCTATGTCCTAACTAGGACGCAGTGCGAGATGCTGCGCCAGGATGCGGAAGTTATCGGGATGAAGCGTGCGCCAGTACTATCCAAGGATGGAGTAACACGTACGGTATCACGTACGCGAACCTGCTCTTCGTGCTGGATACCTTTCGCCAAACATTACGAATGGATCTACAATGTGATGCGAGAGATTACGGAGGGCATCAATGCCGAGCAATGGCGTTTCGACATCCAAGGCATCCAACAGTTGCAGATCCTGCGATACCGCCCACTACAGAAGTTCTCCTGGCACTACGACACCTACACATCCGAAGCACCAGTACGCAAGCTTACTGCGGTGGTCAACCTGTCCGCGCCAGAGGAGTATATCGGAGGCGGGTTGCAGGCCAAGGCTGATATGGTGAACACTCAGTTCATCCGCGAGCAAGGAGCAGGTTGCTGGTTTCCATCCTACATCGAGCATCGCGCGCGTGCGCCTATATGGGGAACGCGCTGGGTGTTGGTGGCTTGGTTTACTGGACCTGCTTGGCGATAATGGCAACGCTCAACGAGAACATCCCTAGCTTCAAAGCTATGGTGAGAAAATCTTTCTTCACCAAGACCGAGTCGGACAAGGAGTTTTACAACGTCTATGTGTTCGCCTTGCAGTCTTGCGCTGGTGCAATCCTAACCTTCCACGTTATGACTGACTCTGGAATGCTGCGGAGTCGAGTACCGCTATCTGAGATATATACTCACGAGCCAGAGTCCGACATCCCTTTCAACTACAAACAGCTTTGGGATTGCTTCTCCGAGAATGTAACCGTAACCGAGTACAGCTTCCTAGCATATCATCGCGCTCAGATCCTACTACGGGATGCGAGCAAAGTGTGGGGTACATACTTGTTTACGGTGGATTGGTTTAACAATCCCTACAGCGATGAGCCGTCCGACTACAAGTGCGGTCATGTCTTCGCTGGTGACGATGGCTACTTACTCTGTATGCCCAACAACCGCATCTTCTGGCGGGATAGCAACTGGGTTACGAAGAAGCTGCCAGATAACCTCAAGCAGTTTCGGGTTGATACCGACCTGCCATCCGTAGAGAATCAGAGTGACAAGTGGGTGACAGAGGATACAGATTCTTTTTACTACGATCTTCACAAGTCGGAACAACCATAAACAGAAAGGAAAACAGAATATGCCATTAGGTAAAGACGTATCGAAGAATATGAGTGAGCTGGCTAGGGATAATCGCAGGAAAGGTAGCGAGCGTGGAGCATGCGGTAAGCCTCGCTCACGCGAGCAGATGATTGCCATTGCCCTATCCGCAGCAGGCAAGAGTAAGCCACGCAAGTTTCGGATGCGATCTGGTTCGTAATGCAAGTCGAGGCTAAAGATCGCCTCAAGTGGGCGCGAGAGATCCTTCTCATTGCACGCAATAAGCTTGTAGTTGAGAGGGATCGCGCGACTCATGGACACGCGATAGATATGATCCAGATCATAACTATGGTCGATGCTGCGAGCCTGGTGTGCAAAGAAGTGGTGGGTGAGGAATGAAAAGCAAGGATGAGCTGGCAATGCAGGTGAAGAAGGAGTGGGATGAGCAGAACTTGAGATGGAAGCTTTGGGTCGAGGCTGGTGGGTTTAGAACCGAGATATTTTGTTACAGCAGTGCCGAGGAAGAGTATTCCAAATGCGTTAGGGAATTGGTTGACCACGCTTACCAGATGCAGAGCGTATGAATGAAAAAACCCACCTCGACTTATTTAGCGGGATCGGAGGATTTGCCTTGGCAGCAAAGTGGAATGGATATAGAACCGTTGGCTTCTGTGACAACGAACCCTACGCACAAGCAGTCCTCAAAAAGCATTGGCCAGAAGTCCCGTGCCACAAAGACATCCGAGAAGTACGAGGCGAGCTATACGCAGGAGTCACTCTTCTCACAGGTGGGTTTCCATGCCAACCGTTTAGCGATGTCGGAAGAAAACGAGGACAAGCAGATGACCGCTATCTCTGGCCTGAAATGTTTAGAGTTATATGCGAAGCCAGGCCCACTTGGGTGCTTGGCGAAAATGTTGCTGGCATCAAAAACATGGCACTCGACCAGGCGTTGTCTGACCTGGAAGGCAAAGATTACGAGGTCCAATCGTTTGTTATTCCAGCTTGTGCCGTCAATGCTCCGCACAGAAGAGATAGAGTCTGGATCTGTGCAATGGATGTGGCCGAGTCCAAGAGCCTGCGAGTTGGAAGGCGGAGTTGTCAAGGCGGAGAACGATGGGAAGGGTTGGTACAGAAAGAACAAGAAGGGCGTGAGATGGGGAGTAAAGCTGAAGGATGCTGTAGCAGCATTGGAGAATGGTCAGAAGAATCTGAATCCTCAATTTGTAGAATACTTGATGGGGTATCCAATAGGGTGGACAGATGCCACGCCCTTGGTAACGCCATCGTCCCGCAAGTCGCGGCGGAAATTATCAGATGTATCAACAAAATAATGGAGGATAACAAATGAAACTATGGACAAATAACACTAACGCAATTCACAAAGTCGATGACAATATGCTTTACCCCCGCACTACCTATGTGCTGCCCGATGAGCTGACTGGACCAACCTGGGACGAGTCAATCCCTTGCCCACACAAGATCAAGCCTTACTACAAGGGGCGCGCTACTGGTGGGGCAACAGCCGTCTACCGCGCTGGCGCAATTGGTGACGCGATCATCGCGACTGCCTTCGTCAACTACTTGGTGCAGGAGTCGGGTGGGGTTGTGGAAGTTTACGCGCCTGCTCGCAACCTACCTCTCTACGCTGGGCTGGGTGCAAGGCTGTGGCCGTTGCCCTCCTCGCTGGAGGCTTGGGATTCTTTTGATGCACACCTACCTACTGACGATTTGTTCAGCGGACAGGTAGGCAACACCAAGCTAGGCACTGGTCCTGGCAACTGCTACCAGCGGATCTACGAGTGGATGGGGGTTTGGGATGAGAAGACGATGGCGAAGTATTGTAAGCCAGTCCTACATCTCATCGAGCCAGACCATGAAGAGCTAAAGGCGATGGGAAAGTGGCCGTTGCCTAGTCCGTTCTTTGCTTATCACGTTTCGTCCAGCGGTCCTACCCGCACCTACCCGCCAACGATGGGGCAGGAGGCAGTGCTGGCGTTGCTTGAGGCTTATCCCAAACATCACGCTGTGATTATTGGGCTGGATAACTCAAACAACTTTAAGGTGGATCATCCGCGAGTGATTGACTTATTCAACTGCACCAAGGCTGTGCGCTCGCTGTTCCCGATTATTAGCGGGGCTGACTTCGTTGTTGCGCCCGATAGTTCAGTCAATCACATGGCTGCTGGGTTGGATACGCCGTGCGTGTCGCTGTGGGGTTCGTATTCCCCAGAAGACAGAATGACTTATTATAGTAAGAACGTATCGGTGTTCAAACCCGATACTTGCCCACACGCACCTTGCCGTCCGCACGCTGGGTTGCCACAGGCTAAGTGTAAGGATGCGACCAACAAGACTCCCAAGACGCAATACTGGTGCAATGCCCTGCGCAATATTACAGCGCAGGATATTGTTGAGGCATCCAAAAAGGCAATAGAACTAGAAAGCAAATAACTAACTGGCGTTGTGGTATGCAAGGAGATCTTGCATCGGGCGTTTCCTCAGTGTGTCTACCCCTTGAATCAGAGCCAGTTTGAATTTCTATGACAACAGCACAACGGCAAGCTGAAGAGATCGTAGGCCAAGTGGATTGGCAGTCCGAGAATCACGGGCTGTGCAAGTGTCCAGGCGAGGCTGCACATACCAGCCACACTCGCATCAGAGATACAACGGTGTTCGTAGATGGCGCGCCGACTATCTTCTGCTGGCATACCTCCTGCACGCCGTATCGGGATGAGGCTAACCGCAAGCTGCGCCGAGCTATATCCAGCGATGTGCTTTACAAGCCAGTCAACATTATGTCGGGTGGCACAGCCGTACCCAAGCTGGTCATCAAGAAAGATCCACACTCCGAGGTGCTGGATAGGATTAAGACTGTTGCTGAATCAAACAAGCAACGCTACCTCACGCACTACAATTGGGAGACGGCAGATATGTTTGAGGAAAGTCCCACCAAGCTGGACGATCCAACGCAAGACTATCAGTTGTTCCTGTCGCTGTTCAACGCTGTCGATAACATCTGGATAGGTAACGTGACGGATAGCGGCAAGCATCCACAGAACTTCCGCACTGCTTACGAGTGGAAGAAGCTGGACGAGCCGATTGGGCAGTACACAACTGGCGCGACCTATAAGCAAGGCACAGTCAGTAGGTCCAACGATACGGTTGAGGATAGGATTTTCTTGGTTGTCGAGTCGGATGTTCTCACAAAGCCACAGATGGGCGCGGTGTTCCAATTGATGCGTGACTTGTTTAGCATGAAACTACACGCTGTTGTTAATACTGGCGGAAAGAGCTTGCATGGTTGGTTTGAGATGCCACCTAAGAACGAATGGGTGGAACAGTTAAAAGCTTTTCTTATTCCGTTAGGATGCGATCCTGCAACATTCAAACCCAGTCAACCCGTTAGGATTCCTGGGGCAAAGAGAGAAGACAAAATGCAAAGCCTATTATGGTTTTGCAAAGGAGGAAAATGATAGAGCCAGCAGTAGCACTTGGTATCAAACCGAAGACGGACGAGTGGCCGCCGATCAAATCTTATGCACAACTTGTTAAGGAAGACTTACCCGCACCAGAGACGTTAATTGAGGGAATGTTGCACAGAGGCGGGAAGATGTTGCTGGGCGGAGGAAGCAAGGCGTTTAAGAGCTGGAGTCTAATCGACCTAGCCCTTTCGTTACACGCTGGCGTGCCTTGGTGGGGGCAGCAGTGCAAGATGTCGCGGGTGTTGTTTATTAATTTTGAGATCCAAGAGTGGTCGTTCCGCAATCGTTTAGCCGATGTGATTAAAGCCAAAGGACTAGAAGACAAGGCCGATGACTTCGATGTCTGGACGCTGAGAGGTCACGCTGCCGACTTGACTCTCATCCGTCCTATGATTGAGAAGCAGATTGAAGGCAAGGGATACCAAGCGATCATCCTTGACCCAAACTATATGCTGATGGGTGAGAGAGACGAGAACAGCGCGGGTGATATGTCAAGTCTGATGAATGAGTTTGAGTACCTAGCCACACGCCACAATCTGTCAATCATCCTATCACATCACTTCTCCAAGGGTAACAAGTCGGGTGCAGAGTCGATTGACCGCTTCAGTGGGTCGGGCGTGTTCGCCCGTAATCCAGATACGTTGGTCGTTCTGACTGCCCACGAGGAGGATGAGAAGACTTACACTTGTGACATCACACTGCGTAACTTCCCGCCAGTAGATAGCTTTGTCGTTCAGTGGCATTACCCGCTGTTCCAAGCTAACTTTGCACTCAACCCAGATAAGCTAAAGAAGCCAGGCGCACACAAGGCTGTTGACGATAAAAGGTTCTTAACTGAGATGGGTAGCAAGCAGTGGCAAGCGGGTGATTTATGTCGTCATATCATTGAAAAGCTGGAAGTATCGGAAAGCACCTTTTATCGCTATCTTAAACGCCTCCATAAAGCTAATAAGATATTGTCTGACAGTGGCTTGTATATTGCCAATCAGACCACTTTCTAATCCACTTTCAAAACACTATCATTCCTTGAGCAGTCAGACTCCTTATATATATAAGGAATAATTCGCGAAGGAAAAGTAGGAACAGGACTCCTTAGTCCGTCCTGTCCCTACTACGCTACGCTATTTCCGTAGCGTTCTCCTAAATGAACAAACAGGGCTGGCAGGGCTGGGCTGGGCTGGCTCGCACACCTTCACACCTGCCAAGGAACGAAGTTGGTTATCAGGTGGTGGGTGTGGTACAATCGTGAAATGAACAACTCAAAGCCAGGTCTATACGCCAACATTAACGCCCGCCGTAAGGCTGGCACTAGCCGTCCTAAATCTAAAAGCACCATCAGCCCCAAGGTGTGGCGCATGATGAAAGCAAAAAAAGGTGGTTTTGAATCACGATAGAGAGCAACTGAAGGTGGCACATAAGTTTATTGCCCTGCTTCAGAGAGAGAACGCCCAGTTGCATGGCGTGCTACGTTTGCTAGGCCAGTTGGTAGACGATATGAATGCCAACTGCTCCTATGAAGTATTCGAAGTGCAGTGGAACAGCCTTACTGAGCAAGTTAAGAGGCTGTCGGGCTTCTTTGAGAACCACCAGAAGGCACTACAGTCGCTCCACGATGCTTGCCCTGCCGTTTGGGACCAAGATGAGGTAGATGACCTTGAATCCTAGAGAACTGCCATGCAATAGTCCGAGGCGTACACCTGGTGAGGCGCGTAAATTTGTAGTCCGCGCCTGTAAGGATGGGCAAAGCAAGGTTATCCGCTACGGAGACCCCAAGATGACCATCAAGAAGAGCAATCCAGACCGCAGGCGTAGCTTTAGAGCTAGGCATCAGTGCGACTCTAAGCCACCAGCCAAGACCTCCGCCCGCTATTGGAGCTGCAAGAACTGGTGACGAGTACAGCCCAAAAGACGCGCCTAGATGGCCTATTTTGGCGTTTATAGCCCCGTGGCGAGGTTTTTATGTTAAAAATGAACGCGGATACCCCTAAAATTAGGCATCTCATACCAGATTATCTGTTTGGACAGAGAGGAATCTGTACTTATTGTGGCGATACGGCCAATTCAATAGACCATGTCATAGCGGTATCCTATTTTGATGACAGCATCGTAAGAAACGGCACGCTTAACTCTAAAGGGATAAGGACCTACTCATGCAAGGACTGCAATTGCGTTCTAAGTAACAAGTATTTTGAAACATTCCGTGAAAGATGTGAGTACGTCAACAAGCGAATAGAACAAAGGTTTAAGAAAATCATAAACCTACCGCCGTGGTCGCCAGAAGAATTTGCGAAACTAGGTAAAAACATTAAGGCAAGTCTTGGCGAAAAATTAAATCTAAAAGCGGTTGTACTTGAAAGATTGCGATGGCAGAGTACAAAAGAGTTCCATGAGTATTGCCAAGAAGCACGCGACTACTTCAAAACCGAAGCGCAAATCGTCAGCAAAGAATGGATGCTCGAATACTTCACACCAGGTGAAGCCATCAGAATACACCATCAAATTCAAGGTTGAACCTCTAGACAACCGAGCCTGCTGCTGCCGTATCGGACGCTAGACTGCCGTTTATAGCACCCTTATAGGGCTAACGCTCCCGCGAAAGGCTACGCTACCGTTTGGATGCCTGCGCTTCCGTTTGTTTACGCTCCCGATACTTAGCCCAACGGATACCTACCGCCTTCTGATAGTGTTCCTTGGTTCGCACCTTCTGCGGACCTTTGACGCTCCCGCCCTTTTTACCCAAGCGCGAAAGGTAGGCTTTGATAATTTCGTCTTCTGTCATATTTCTATATGCTCCTTATAGGGTGTTATGCTTCCGTTTGTAAAGACGGATTGCCTGCGCTGCCGTTTATAAGCAAGCGCGAAAAGCCGTTGGGGTTTGAACCCTTGGCGGGGTTGTTATTTATTAAAGAACGGCTGCGAGTATTGCATCAAAAGTTTGTAGCTCTTCCGATTGGGGGAAAAGTTAGCAATGGTTTGCAAGTAACCAGACACGAACCCGTGAATGTTTACTGGATCAATTGCGCCAAACTCTTTCCTTGTCTTGTCAAAGCATAGATTGGCAGCATTCGCGCCTATCATATACGCTTTGTAATGATTCTTTTCTTCTTTAGTTTGTTTTTTCATATCCTCTTTCTTTCTTTCATTCGCGCATCGCTGCGCTGCCGTTTGTTAGGATGCCCTGGCGAGAGCCGGAATCCATCCTCCGTTCCCCTCATTGACGAGGGGAAACGAGGAGGGACTATTTTAATTGTCCAAGCTTCTTGCAAACAATCCTCAAGTCTTTCGCAATCTCTCTCCAAAGAATCGCATCCTTCTTCCACTTCTTTATCTGATCACTAGCACCAGAACTTCTTTCCAAACCTTGTGCGGATGCGTCACAAAGTTTCGCCAAATAATTCACATCGCTTCCAAGTTGTCTCATTTGTTGCCCCTCTTTCCTTCTATTTTCTCAACCTCTTTGCTTGCGTAATTGGCAAGACAATGAACCGCGTTTCTATATTGTTTATAGGAATTTCTATCCGACAACTGGCCGAATAGATTAAGTATATGTTTCAACTGATCGTATTTCTTGCTCTTCATTGTGCGTGTGTCCTTTCTTTTCTGTTTGTTAGGCCATCTCTATCGAGTTTGACCTCTCCTCCCCTCAATTACGAGGAGAGACGAGGGAAAACTTATTTCCGTTTCGGCCAGACTAGCCAGACGAATCCAAGCAAGAGTCCTCCGTGTAGCAAACCAAGGGCGTAGATTTGGGGGTTCATTTTTGATTCTCCTCCCTTCTCATCGGGTTCATTATCCATTCACCTCTCAGCGTCCTAATCTCGCAACCACTCCACTCCAAATCGTTTCGGAGTAGCCAGCGATGGGCAGACGCACAAGAGGAAAACTTCTTTAGTAGTTTCCCGTTGATGTTATAGATTCCCCAAGTCATTTCTTGGACTCCTTCCATTCCTCGAATACTTCTTCTGCGTTCTCGTTATACCATTCTTGAACTTTTTCCATTATGAAAAAGTATATGGCCGACATCCCATCGTTCTCCATTGGATTGTCACCCACTCCAGCATTCTCGTAAGCTTCTTCCAACTCTGAGCCGTGGAGATACCAAGCCGTTTTGATTTCGTGCGTATATACTGGAACGGATGAATCCACAATGGAGTGAATCGCTCCGCTGTAATCCAAGTCATTATTCAAGCAAGGCAAAGAATCCGTGTCGGGATTCTCTTTTAAGTAGTTTTGCAATTCTGACTTTACATCTTCAATGGCAGACTCCACCCGATTGTCGAGCGTGTCATCAATTTCTATCGTTCTTTTCATAGTGTGTCGTTTCCTTTCGTTTGGTTTCTTTTATTCCAGCCTATCGGCCAGACCGAAACACACCCTTGCGGATGTGTTCGGGGTCTGATCGCCTAGCTTTCTGAATCGTACTCAAAACCCTCCGCTTGCATCCACTCAAACAAACGAGGCTCTAATTCCTCCAGCTTGTCAGATTGCCAGCCATCATTCGAGATCATCAACATATATCTTCCGTGCTTATTATCCTCTCCCAAGTCCTCAATTATAATATTGCCGTAAGCATCGTTAAGGTGAACCAAGCCACCATAGACGATAGCGTTTAATGGCCTTCCATCTTCTGTGAAGGTGTGGCGTGTTTTTGAGTATGTGTTTTTCATTATTTCGTCACCTCGTCTGCTTGGTAGATTGCTTCGTCAATGGAGGAGATAAGACAAGCCGTTTTATTTTTGGGTTTGTCGAAGTCGTGTTTCTCTGTCACAAAGTCCAAGCATTCTTCCAGCGTGGCTTTGAGAGTAGAGATGGTTTCCAGCAATTCGGCAATGCGAACATCTTGAGCCGTGGTCGCTTCGGCGTGTGTCAGTTGTGTTTTCATACGAGCAATCTAAAGCGGATTGCGTATAGATGCAAGAAGTATTTTCACTTTCTTTTGGCTCGCGGTATGTTATTAGTCTGACTTATGGATGAACCGGCGGACTCCACCGCACCCGAAAAAGCAAAGAACGGACGAGAGATATTTACTAAAGAATTGGCCGAGGAAATTATATCAGCGTGCGGGTCTGGATTTACTTTAGAAAAGGCTGGTGCGTTGGTTGGGGTCAATCCTTCCACGATTAAAACTTGGGCAAGCCGTAAGCCAGACTTTGCTAGGCGTGTAGAGTCTGCCAGAAAAAAGCACGAGCTTTCCTTACTGCGAGACATAGAGCTTGCTGGCCAGAAATCGTGGCAAGCGAAAGCGTGGATGGCTGAGAGAATCTATAACCATGCCCAACCCTCTGCTAGACTGCAAGTTAGCCAGGATGTCACCCACGGCATCAGCTCCAATCTCGCCTCTCTCTTGGCGGGCATCGCGGGCAGAAAGAAGACGCAAGTCATTGACGCAAAGGCAATTGAGGTG
>Ga0209088_10001153_pt1 | contig 17331 bp, 14 predicted proteins | sample S_140625_EF_Meta_FD_187324 | JGI IMG/M metagenome (GOLD analysis project Ga0209088, IMG submission 187324) | Freshwater microbial communities from Lake Simoncouche, Canada to study carbon cycling - S_140625_EF_MetaG (SPAdes) (version 2) | ecosystem: Environmental > Aquatic > Freshwater > Lake ... | reverse complement strand
CGGGCATTACATCGGTATCGATTCGGTTGCCAATATGGATTGCTTTTGTTGGGTCGACTGCTAACTCTTTAATTGCTAACTCAAAGATTTTAATATCTGGCTTTTCAATCCCAACAATGGCTGAGATACCTAGAAAATCTATTAACTCAAATAGGTGATCAGATTTTAGGGAGTTAACACTTGTGGCGGGTTGGTTTGCCACAATACCAATCTTGGCGCCAGTTTCTTTTAGCGCGGTAACGCAAGCCTTTGCATCTTGGTAGAGATCAGATGGAGTAAAGATCCAGTTTTCAGTTGCAATCTGCATTAACTCACTCTTTTTTTCAAGTGAACCTAAAAACTTCTCGCATAACTTGCTGCGCAGAGAGCCAGATTGTGATTTTAAGTGAGCGTTATAAACCTGATCAAAATTTTCTTGGTTAACCCCGGTTGATAATTTATTTAATGCGATAAAGATTGCCCGTTTGAAAACTTCATCGGAGTAGATAACACCGCCGATATCAAAGGTTACTGCCGCAGCTTTCATTAGCTCTTTTTTTGCTCCGATAACATCTTGCGACGCAAGATCTCATCTGGCCTAAATGCAATTGCCTCAGCTGCTTTTTTCGGAATGAAATTAATTCCGCCGCTGCTTAATGCGCCAACTCTTACCTTGGCAGCTTTTACTGCAATCTGAGTAGTTGATAACGCTTCGCTACTTACGGAGCCAAATGTGCAAAGACCGTGGTTTCCTAAAATAATTTGGCCAGGAGATCTGCCATGTTTATCTTGATACTTAATAACTCCTTGGTAAACACCTAAGCCAAGTGATAAGCCAGGGGATTCATAAGGTAAAAATAATGGAACCGGTCCACAAACCACCGCTTCATCTGGGAAAACTGTGCCACTGTAATGTTTTGCGGCATCTTTGCTAGCTGCAAGGGCAACTACAGGTGTTGGGTGAGTATGAAGTGACCAGGTTGCACCCATTAAATGAAAGGCAACCACATGAACCATAGTTTCAATACTTGCTTTTCTTACCTTGCCATCTGGGGTAACTGATTCTTTTAATATCACATCAAATGCTTTATCTAACTTATCGGTAACACCTTTCTTATCTGCATCAACTAATATTTGAGCGCACTTATCTAAATCTAAATAAACCCAATCATCTTCGGTGGCATTTCCCATAACCACACCACTTGCCTTAACTAAGAAGCGGTTTGTGCCTGGCTCAAGAACGGCGATGTTTCCTTCGGCCACAATTGTTAGATCAGCCTCTGGAGCGCCAGTGATCTTGGCCAACTCAGTTAGTTGAGTTACTAAATTACTCATCGCATATCCTCCATAGTTAACTTTTCGTAACAAGCGCGCACTGCTGCAATTGTATTTGGATCAGCATCTTTGCTGGGATCAAATTTTTTAAGGCCAAGATTGCTGTTTTCAATCAATGCCCGGGCTGAAATCGTATCTGTTAAATGCGGCTGCTGGCCCAGTGCAATCGCCTGCACCATTGCATTTCCCATTGCAGTTGCCTCAACGGGACCGGCAATCACCTGCCGGCTTGAGATATCAGCGGTTAATTGGCACAGATGCTCATTTTGAGAACCACCGCCAACAATATGAATTGCTGGCATTGGTAAATTGCTACATTCAACTAACGTGTCGGCAGTCTTTGCATACTGCAGCGCTAAGGATGCAAATACAGTTTGAGCTAATTGACCAGCAGTAGTTGGTATTGGCTGATTAGTTTTCTCAGCAAATCGTTGGATTCGTTCAATCATTCCGCCGGCATGAATAAAGATTGAGGCATCAACATAAATTAATGTGGCAAAGGGATCGGCTTCTTTCGCAGCAAGGGATGCAAGTTCGGCGTATGTGTAATCCTCCCCATTTTCCTTTAGATTTTTCCGCACCTCTTGAATTAACCACAAACCCATTATGTTTCTGAGCAATCTAATACTGCGGTTATAGCCACCCTCATTAGTCAATCGCTCATTCATAGTTATCTTATTTACAACCGGTGTTGGCAGTTCAACGCCCATTAATGACCAGGTGCCACTTGAGATGTAAGCGCTCCCTGGCGAAACCAATGGAGTAGCAAAGACCGCACTTGCAGTGTCATGACTGGCAGTTGCAATACAGGTAATTGCGCCAATTCCAGTTTTATCTTGGATCTCTTTTTTTAATACACCGCGGATGGTGCCGGGATTTTCAACCTTGCCAAATATTTCAATTGGAATTTCTAAATCTTTTGCCAGCTCAGCCGCCCATCGATCTTTTGGCACATCATATAAACCAGAGGTAGATGCAATTGTGTACTCAGTACCGATTACGCCAGTTAATGCGTAGAGAACTAGATCTGGCATAAATAATAAGTGTTTGGCTTTTTCAAACTCATCTGGGGTTTGCTGCGCAATTGCGAGAAGTTGGTAGATCGAGTTAACCTCAAGTAATTGGCAACCACTCTCATTATGTAATCTATCTTTACCAACTAACTCAAATGCTTTGGCTAACATGCCATCGGTTCGATGATCTCGATGGCTAACTGGCATTTCAATGATCTGGCCATCTTTATCTACTAAGCCAAAATCTAATCCCCAGGTATCAACCGCTAAGCCCTCATAAGATCCGGTGGAACTTGCCTTAGTGAGTGCGATAACTACCTCTTCGATTATTTTTGGAAAATCCCAACACCTTCTATTTCTAGAATCCATTTTTACCGGGGTTTGAAATCTATGAATCTCTTGCGTACTAATTTCTTTATCAATACTTACCGCCATCAACCTGCCAGATTCAGCCCCCATATCCAGGGCGAGATAGCGCTTCACGCCTCACACTCTTCCGCAAGTAGATGCCGAACGTCTAGTTACCTTTATCCCAAACTTTAAGATGGGGATGCAAGCGTTACCTTTTTGTTACGCCAAATAAGCACTACCTGACCCGTATTCCCTAGCCGAAGGGGCGTTCTGGCGATAGGGTCAGCGGCAGAATTGATCGATGGCAATAACTTCCAACTAGAACGGAGCGGTAAGTGGCAAATAAGGGTGAACTTCTTCTAGAGATGAATCAGGTGGCAAAGCGCTTTGGTGGCGCAATTGCACTTAAAGGAACAGATTTAAAAATTAGAGCTGGTGAAATTCACGCACTGCTTGGTGAAAATGGCGCCGGTAAGTCAACAATGTTAAAGATATTAGCTGGTGTGCATGTTAATGATGGCGGCACAATTAAATTAGGTTCAAAAGATTTCATTACCGGATCTCCACAAGAATCAATCGCCCAAGGTATTGCTGTTATTTATCAGGAGCCATCCCTATTTTTAGATCTCTCCCTGGCTGAGAATGTTTTTATTGGCCGCCAACCCAAGAAGGGTGCGGTAATTGATTGGAAGTTTGCTCAAACTGAAGCGGCAAGATTATTTAAAGAGTTAGGTGTGGAGTTAGATCCAAAGCGACAAGCACGTGGTCTTTCAATTGCAGATCAACAGGTAGTTGAAATTGCAAAAGCACTTTCCATGAATGCAAATATTATTTTGATGGATGAACCAACTGCTGCCCTTTCTGCCTCAGAGGTTGAGCGATTGATGACAGTTATGAAATCTCTTAAGGCAGCAAATAAAGCGGTTATCTTTGTTAGCCACCGCCTAGATGAGGTCTTTGCGATCTCTGACTACATCACCGTTATGCGAGATGGTGCAACAGTTAGTGAGAATGCAGTTGGTGATACCAATCTACAAAAGGTAATTAAAGATATGGTGGGAAGAGAATTAACTGAGCTGTTCCCTAAGACTGAGCACAAGATTGGTGAGGTAGTGCTGGAGGTTAATGATTTAACTAACCCTGCTTACTTTAGAAATGTCTCATTCAAGGTTAAAAAGGGTGAGATTGTCGCCCTTGCTGGCTTAGTTGGCAGTGGTCGCTCTGAGATTGCCCGGGCAATCTTTGGTATTGATAAGTATGAGAGCGGAACTGTAAAAGTTAAGGGTGAAATCCTGCCAGCTGGCTCGCCAGTAATTGCGATGGCGCGAAAGATTGCCTTAGTTCCGGAAGATCGCCGTCAGCAAGGTTTATTTATGGTGGCAGGTGTTAACCGCAATATCTCAATGGAATCCTTTGATGCGTTAACTGATCGTGGCTTAATTAACTTTAAAAAAGAGAAATCTTTAACTGATACTTGGAAAGAGAAGTTAAGTATTAAGTTTGCCAACCAATCAGATCCAGTTGATCGCCTATCAGGTGGTAATCAACAAAAAACTGTATTAGCAAAGTGGCTAGCAACTGATCCAGATTTATTAATTGTTGATGAGCCAACTCGAGGAATTGATGTGGCAACAAAGGCAGAGGTTCACCGGTTAGTTGATAAGGCAGCGGGTGAAGGTAAAGCAGTTTTGATGATCTCATCTGAACTTCCAGAAGTATTAGGAATGGCAGATCGAATTATCGTAATGCGTGAAGGTAGGCAGGTAGCTGAACTTTCAAGAGCAGAGGCAACCCAAGAGAAAATAATTTCAGCTGCTACAACTGGAAAGAAGAGTGCTTAATATGGAATTACTTCGTAGATTAAAACCATCTAGCCGCGAAGCCAGCTTGGCGCTTATTTTATTGGTTGCGATTGGCGGAACTGGCTTAATTAACCCTAGATTCTTAACAGGTGATGGCACGCGAGATCTTTTCACCTCCACCGCAGTGGTGGCGTTACTAGCAATTGGCATTGCACCAATTGTAATTATGCGTCACATCGATCTTTCCATCTCTTCTACCGTAGGCCTTACCGCTTGGGTAGTTGCTGATATGTGTGCAAAAAATCCAGATTTTACCTGGGTGCAATGTTTCATCATTGGTCCAGTAATTGGTATTGCAGTTGGAATTTTAAATGGCCTACTTGTTGCCGGTCTGCGGCTACCTTCGCTGGTAGTAACTCTTGGCACTTTATATATTGTGCGCGGAGTTGTTTATGTAGTCTCAAACTCAGTGGATTACAACGCGCAGGAGATGCCACCTAGCTTGCTTGATTTAGGCCAAAAGATCTTCTTTGGTTTAATGCCACTTACCTTCTTATTAGTAATCATTGCCATGTTAATCATGGGCTTCTTTATGAAGTACACAAAATCAGGCCGCGATGCTTATGCAATTGGCTCTAACCCACCAGCTGCAGACCTTGTTGGAATTAAAGTTTTCCGTCGCACCTTCTTAGCTTTTGTTTTCTCAGGCTTTATGGCAGGACTTGCTGGCGTCTTTTACTTAATGCGCTTTGCACAGGTTGACTCCACCGCTTTCTATGGCCAGGAGTTAGCGGTAGTAGCTGCGGTAGTAATTGGTGGCGTAACAATTGCGGGCGGTTCTGGAACTGTAGTTGGCGCAGTCATCGGCGCTCTATTAGTACAGACAATTCAAGGCGGCTTAGCTGCGCTTGGGGTAGATGCATTCTGGAAAGCAGCGATAAATGGTCTGCTATTAATTGTTGCAATCTATGCAGATCGAGTATTAGCAAGGCGAAGTGAACAAAGCTTGCTGGCTCAACGAATTAGAGAGAGGGTATAACAGTGTCTAAATTCTTAAAACTAAGCTCTATCCCAAGAAGTTGGGACACTGCAATTCTTGGTTTGCTAGCAATGGTTTTAATCCTTGCTTCCACCACCACTGAAGGCTTTTTAACCTCACTTAATATTTCATATATTTTCTCTAACACTAGTGAGATCACCATCATGGCATTTGCTATGACATTTTTAATTATTACCGGTGAGATCGACTTGTCTATTGCATCTATTTTGGCATTGGGTTCTTCAATGCTTGGCTGGAGCTATCAAAAGGGTGCACCAATCTGGCTAGCAATAATCATTTGCTTAGTAGTTGGAACAGTCTGTGGATTCATTAATGGTTTTCTTGTAACTAAGGTTGGCTTAGGTTCCCTTGCAGTAACTATCGGAACTCTTGCGCTGTACCGCGGTATTGCAAATGGAATTTTAGGCGAGAACACTGTGAACGAATTCCCGGAGGCCTACACCTCATTTGGCTTCGATACCTTTGGCACCAGTTTTATGCCAAAGACGTTGCCATTAATTATTTTCTTTGGATTAATCTTTGGATTCCTACTACACCGCACACCATTTGGCCGTAGAACTTTGGCGATTGGCCAAAGCCCTGAGGCAGCACGGTTTGCTGGTATTAACGTAGTTCGTCACAAGATCATCGTCTTTACCTTTACTGGTTTTATGTCAGGTGTTGCCGGTGTTATCTACACCTTCCGCTTCTCAACTGCGCAAGCAGATAATGGAGTTGGGCTTGAGCTTTTGGTTATCTCAGCCATTTTGTTAGGTGGAGTATCAATCTTCGGTGGCGTTGGCACGATGTGGGGAGTAGTCGCAGGTGTATTACTTGCCGGTGCAGTTGAATCATGGTTAACACTTCGTGAGATCAACGCCCAATGGCGAACAATTGTTACTGGTATCTTGCTCTTAATCTCTGTTGCTGCCCCAGTATTGGTGCAAAAAAATAAAGCACGAAGAGAGCGCAAAGCTTTAAAAAGCTAACTAATGCAGGAATTATTGCTTGGCGTAGATGTTGGCACAACTGCGACCAAAGCGGTTCTAGTTGATAACACTGGCCACATAATCTCCCAAGGCAGGGCTGAGTATCCAACTAAGTATCTGCAAGCAGGTTGGGTTGAACAAGACCCAAATGATTGGTGGAAAAGTTTTTGCGCTGCAGTTGCAATTGCTAAAAGTGGCGCCCCAAATGCAAAGATAAGCGGAATTGCAATTAGCTCGCAAGCACCAACTTTTATTGCAGTTGATGCAAGTGGTGAGCCGGTCAGAAATGCATTGATTTGGATGGATCGCAGAGCACAACTTGAGGCAGATGAGTTAGCAAAGAGTTTTCCAAATATCTCGCAAATTACTGGCAACCGCGCAGATCCATACTATGTAGCAGCTAAGATCAAATGGTTTATTAAAAATGAGCCGGATAATTACCGAAAAACCAAGTTTTTTCTGCAAATTCCAGGATTTCTAAATTACAAATTAACTGGCAACTTTGGGATTGACTCAGCACACGCATCTTTGTTACAACTGCGAAGTGCGGATAATTTAAATTGGGCAGATGATGTAATGAAATTTGTTGGGGTAAGTGAGGATAAGTTTCCAAAGATTGGCCAGGCAAGTGAAATTACTGGTGAAGTTACCAAAGGTAATCAATCAGGCATCGATGCCGGCACACCGGTTTACTTTGGCACAGTAGATGGTTGTTCAGCCGCAGTTGAAACTGGCGTAATTGATCCCGGTGTAGTTGCTGAAATGACTGGCACATCAACTGTTTTAATTATGCCAACTGATGGAAATAACTTTAATGATGCATTTGTGGCGATTGAACATGCAATTGCAGGTAGGCAGCTTCGGTTAGGTGCGATGGTGGCATCTGGGGCGAGTGTGGCGTGGCTGCAACAAAGTGTTTTAAAAGAGCACACATCAATTGAAGAGTTAACAAATCAAGCAAAAACAGTTTCACCTGGCAGTGAAGGTTTAATTTTCTTGCCTTACATGATGGGTGAGCGATCACCAATCTGGCATACCAATGCCCGTGGGGTATTTTTTGGTTTATCACTAACAACAACACCAGCCATGATGTTTAGAGCGGTGCTAGAGGGAACTGCATTTGCATTAGCCCATAATGTTGAGATCGCTAAAAAATCTGGCATAAAGATTGAAGAGATTAGAAGTATTGGTGGTGGCAGTAAGAGTGAGTTATGGAATCAAATCAAGGCAGATGTTTTAGGAATGCCAATTGCTATTTTGAAGGATTCAAGTGGGGCGGCAGTTGGAGATGCCTACTTGGCTGGAATTGGCAGTGGAGTATTTACCGATATTAGATCCACCTTAGCTAGCACTGTTGTGATTGAAAATAGATACCAACCAGATAGCAAGGCGCATGCTTATTATCAAGAGCGATATGCAAGATATAGATCCTTATATGAAAGCGTCCGGCAAGAGTTTGATCAATCAGCAGCTTCGGCAGAGTATAAGATTAATAAATGAAAGCATTTATAACTGCTCGAATCGATAAAACTCAGGTTGATCGATTGATTAGTAATGGATTTGAGGTTGAGCAAGGTGGTTTTGGTTTAACTGGCGTTAAGTTAACTGAGGCAGAGTTGATTGAAAAGTTTCAAAATGTTGAAGTGGCAGTTGTGGAGTTTGAAAATATCACCGATGCAGTACTAGAGAGTGCAAAGAGATTAAAAGTGGTTGCCTGTCTTAGAAATGAACCAGGAGCTAGTTTAGATATTGCAGCTGCTACTAAAAGAGGAATTCCAGCATTGTTTGCACCAGGTCGAAATGCGGTTGCAGTAGCTGAATACACCTTAGGTTTAATGATCTCAATTGCGCGAAGTATTCCAACTACCCACCATTTACTTCGTTACACCGATGAGTTAACTGCTGTTGCCTATAGTGATAAATCAGGGGAACGTAAAAATGTAACCTCTGAGTGGAGCATGGATCCAGATGCACCATTTCAAAGATTTCAAGGCGATGAATTAATGGGCAAAACTGTTGGCTTAGTTGGGGCTGGCTTTATTGGCCAAGAGATTGCCAAACGAGTTGCTGCCTTAGGAATGAAGTTAATTGCCTTTGATCCATATGCCAAGGCAGATCAATTGGCAAAGCTTTCAATCACATCGGTTGGCTTAGATGAGTTAGCTGCGCAAAGTGATTTTGTAGTGATGGCTGCCAAGGTAACACCAGAGAGCACTGGATTATTTGGTGCTAAACAGTTTGCGGCTATGAAGCCCAGTGCATACTTTATTAATACTGCTCGTGCTGCCTTAGTTGATTACGATGCACTTTTTCAGGCTCTGAGTCAGAAAAAGATTGCTGGTGCTGGCCTTGATGTTTATCCAACTGAGCCACTGCCAGGTGATTCACCCTTCAGAAAATTAACCAATGTCGTACTCAGCCCACATCTGGCAGGTGCAACCAGGGAGGTAGTGGAGCATCATTCAAAGATGGTTGTTGATGATCTATTAGACTTACTAGATGGCAAAGTACCAACTCGACTTGCAAACCCAGTTGTTATAGATGAATTTATGAAATCAGGTGGCTTAAAGTGAGAGTTGCGTTAGTAACCGGTGGAGCTACTGGAATTGGCGCTGCCACTGTTGCGGCCCTTGCCGAAGAGAAAATCACCGTGGCATTGCAGTACGCAAGTAGTGCAAATGAGGCGAAACAAATTGCTGAGCAATTAAACAGCAAGGGTTTAAAGGTTGAGATCTTTCAAGCAGATCTTTCCCAAAAAGATTCAGCAGAAAGGCTAGTCGCTAGCGTTAAAGCAAAACTTGGCGAGATTGATATTTTGATTAACAACGCCGGTTTAATGAGTGATGCCAGCATTATTGAAATGAGTGATGAGTTATGGGATCAAGCCATAAATATTAATTTAACCGCCGCCTTTAAATTAATTAGAGCATGTGCACCAAGCATGGTTAGCAAAAAATGGGGAAGAATAATTAATATTTCATCCCAAGTTGCATTAACTGGTTCGGCAAACCATGCACATTATGCAACTGCAAAAGCCGGTTTACTTGGACTTACCTACTCTGCTGCAAAAGAGTATGGCGCAAGTGGTGTAACAGTTAATGCAGTTCTTCCTGGCAGAATTGAAACAAATATGATCGCGCAAAGATCAATTGGTCGAATAGATGAGTGGCTTGCCCAAACACCTTTGAATCGACTTGGCAGGCCGGATGAGGTAGCTGGAATGATTAATTTCTTAGCATCTGAGACCGCCTCCTATGTAACTGGGGCGGCCATAAATGTAAACGGCGGATTGGTGATGGGGTAGGGGTTTCGCAACCCAAACGTTATAAATCCGACTTGCCAGTATTTGAGGGCTGCCGCTACCTTTGCGCAACGGTCCTAGGAGTCGTAGCTACTTTCCTAGGCCCTTATTGCAAAATTAAAATGATTTTGTGATTCCCGACCGAAAGGAAATACTTTGAAAAAAGTAATCTCTGCTCTTGGCGTAGCCGCACTTGTTGCAACAGCTTTTGTTGCTGCACCTGCACAGGCTGCAACAAAGCTAAAAATCGCGCACATTCCTAAATTAGGAACAATCGGCTACTTCCAAGCAGCTGATAAGGGTGTACAACGCGCATGTAAGGAAATTAAGGCAACTTGTGCTTACAAGGGCCCAACCGAAATCACAGCAGCTGCTCAAGTTAAAGAAATTAACGCAGCTGTACAAGGCGGATACAACGTATTAATCGTTGCTGCTAACGATAAGGATGCTCTAGTACCTGCACTTAAGGCAGCTATGAAGAAGAAGGTAACTGTTGTTACTTACGATTCAGATGTTGCACAAGCTGGTCGTTCAGTATTCGTAAACCAAGCTTCATCAGAGGGTATCGGACAAGCACTTGCTAAGTCTGCTTCTGATCTTGCTGGTGGTTCAGGTGATATCGCGATCCTTTCAACAACTCCAGATGCAACCAACCAGAACGTATGGATTGATTACATGAAGAAGGAGCTTGCTGCTAAGTATCCAAACGTTAAGGTTGTAGCTACTGCTTACGGTCTAGATAAGCCAGAAGAGTCAACAACTGAGACCCAAGGTCTTATTCAGAAGTACCCAACCATCAAGGCAATCGTTGCTCCTACATCAGTAGGTATTGTTGCTGCAGCTAAGTATGTTTCTGGCTCAGCTTCAAAGGGCAAGGTTTTCGTAACTGGTCTAGGTCTTCCAAACGATATGAAGACATACATCAAGGACGGATCAGGAGCTCAAGCATCTCTATGGGATGTTGAAAACTTCGGATATGTTGCTGTTCAGATTGCTAACTCAATTGTAAACAACAAGCAAAAAGTTACAGTTGGATCAGTTATTAAATCTGGTAAAGGTGACAAGGGCTTGAAAGAGCGTACAGTTATCAAGGGTGCAGTAGGAAATGAAGTTATCCTAGGCCCAGCAACTGTATTCACTAAAGAGAACGTAGACGGATTCAACTTCTAATTTAGAAGTTAAATTAATCTGCTGATAGGGCAGCCTCTTTAAGAGGCTGCCCTATCTTCTTTTTACCCAGTTAATTTGTTTAGATATTGATACAGAAAAAGTAAAAAGTTGGACACACCCTGCAAAGAGTGAAAGAATAACTACATCAGCTTTTAAAGCGATTTCCTCTCAAAGGAGCTAAAAATGCCAGCAGCAAAGCAACTTGAATTCGGTGGACATGCACTTGTTTGGGTTGGCGACTGGTCACCGGCGAGCGCTCGAGCTGCGATCAGTAGCGCTTCCCGAAATGGCTATGACTACATTGAATTAGCAATATTTGATCCCTGGAACTTTGATGTTTCGCTAACTAAGGATTTACTACAAGAGTTTAATTTAAGAGCGCATGCCTCTTTAGGGCTTTCAGCAAAGACTGATGTAACTAGCCTGGATGCTGCAATTGTTAAAAAAGGTGATGAGTTACTTAATAAGGTAGCCGATGTGCTACACGCATTAGGTGGAACTGAGTTATGCGGAGTTATTTACTCATCCCTTGCAAAGTATCCAAGACCTGCTAGCAAAGAGGAGCGGGCTTCATCAGTTGCTGCAATGCAGCGTCTTGCTGATTACACCGCAGATCTAGGAATCAATATTGATCTTGAGGTAGTAAATCGTTACGAGACAAATATTATGAACACCGGTATCGAAGGTTTAGCCTTTTTAGATGAGGTAAACCGATCAAATGCATTTCTACATCTTGATACATACCATATGAATATTGAAGAGGATGGTTTGCAAAAATCAGTGCTAGCAGCCGGAGATCGCCTTGGTTATGTTCATATTGGCGAGAGCCATCGCGGTTATCTTGGTACTGGAAATGTTGATTTTGATTCATTCTTTGCAGCCCTTAAGAAAATAAATTACCAGGGACCGATCACATTTGAATCCTTCTCATCAGCCGTTGTTGATCCAACCCTTTCAAACACATTATGTGTGTGGCGAAATCTGTGGAGTGATTCCGATGATTTGGCTAAGAAGTCACTAGATTTCATGAAGGCCAGGTATTAATTAATGGAGAGAGTTTGTTTCCGGTTACAGGTAAGAAAAGAGAAGATGGCTGAGTACATCCGCCGTCATGAGCAGGTATGGCCTGAGATGTTGGCAGCACTGTCTGCTACCGGTTGGACAAATTACTCATTATTTTTAGATAAAAATGATGGCACCTTAGTTGGCTATCTTGAAACACCCTCCCTGGCTGCTGCTAAAGCTGGCATGGAGAAGACTGAGATTAATGCTAAGTGGCAGGCAGAGATGGCTGAGTTTTTTGTGGCGTTAGAGGGTAAGCGACCTGATGAAGGTTTCTTACAACTTGAAGAAGTTTTCCACCTAAATTAAAAGTTATAACAACTAACTAGCTAACTAAAAGGAGCAGAAGATGGCATCAGCGAAAGAGGCAAAGGAAGTCCTAAAGCGTTTTTATATTGAGACGCCATCATGGGCTTATGGAAACTCAGGTACTAGGTTTAAAGTTTTCGCACAACCTGGTGTGCCGCGCGATCCATACGAGAAGATTGCTGATGCTGCTCAAGTACATAAGTACACCGGCGCTGCCCCTGCAGTTGCGATGCATATTCCTTGGGACAAGGTTGAAGATTATGCAGATTTAGCAAAGCATGCCAAGAATTTAGGAGTCCGCCTTGGCACAATTAACTCCAATACTTTCCAAGATGATGATTACAAGTGGGGCTCTGTTTGCCACTTTGATAAGAAGATTCGCCAAAAAGCGGTTGATCACCTACTAGAGTGCATCGACATTATGGATACAACTGGCGTACAAGATCTAAAGCTTTGGTTTGCCGATGGTACAAACTACCCAGGCCAAGATGATTTAGCAGGGCGTCAAGATCGTTTATTTGAATCACTACAAAAGGTATACGCACGCCTTGGTGATAATCAGAGAATGTTGCTTGAGTACAAATTCTTTGAACCAGCATTTTATTCAACCGATGTACCTGACTGGGGTACTTCATATGTTCACTGTACTGAGCTAGGACCTAAGGCATCAGTCTGTGTTGATACTGGCCACCACGCACCCGGCACAAACATTGAATACATCGTTGCCTTCTTGCTTCGCAAAAAGCGCTTAGGTGCATTTGATTTCAACTCACGTTTTTACGCCGATGATGATCTAATTGTTGGCGCTGCAGATCCATTCCAACTATTCCGGATTATGCATGAGGTAAACCAAGGTGGCGGCTTTGCAAAAGACACCACTGTTTCTTATGTATTAGATCAATGCCATAACGTCGAACCAAAGATTCCAGCCCAGATCCGCTCCATTACAAATGTGCAGGAGGCGGTTGCTAAAGCATTATTGGTAGATGCTGATGCATTAAAGAAGGCGCAATTAGCCGGAGATGTATTAGGTGCTAATGATGTATTGATGGATGCATACAACAGTGATGTACGCGACCTACTTGGTGAGTTAAGAAGTGAGCAAGGATTAGCACCAGATCCTAAGATTGCTTATGCAAAGAGTGGTTATGCTGAAAAGATTGCTGCCGAACGAGTCGGTGGCGCACAAGCCGGATGGGGAGCTTAATGTCGACACCAAAAGTTGTTTCTGAGTTATTAGCACGGAGTAATAAATTAGGCGCAGAGCCTAGATTTACAAATTACGCCGGCGGTAACACATCAGCAAAAGGTGTTGTAGCAAATCCAGCAACTGGCAAAGACACAACTGTGCTTTGGGTAAAAGGCTCAGGTGGTGATCTTGGAACATTAAAAGAGGCCGGTCTTGCCGCATTAGATCTTGAGAAATTTAAAGATTTAGTAAATGTATATCCAGGAGTAGAGCGCGAAGATGAGATGGTCGCTCTCTTTGATTACTGTGCATTTGGAAAAGGTGGAGCAGCACCAAGTATTGATACCTCAATGCATGGGCTAGTTGAGTTTGATCATGTTGATCACCTGCACCCAGATTCAATTATCGCTCTTGCCACCTCAAAGGATGGCCAGAAGTTAACCGCTGAGTGTTTTGGCGAAGAGATTCTTTGGGTGGATTGGCGACGTCCTGGTTTTCAATTAGGACTTGATATGGCAAAGATTGCTAAAGAAAATCCAAAGGCTAAGGGCTGTGTATTAGGTGGACATGGTTTAACAACTTGGGGAGTAACAAGTAAAGAGTGTGAAGAGCGTTCAATTTGGGCAATTACTAAAGCTGAAGAGTTTATTAAGGCAAAGGGTAAGGCTGATCCATTTGGTAAGAAGGAAGCAAAGTTTGCACCGTTAGCACCTGCTGCCCGAAAAGAAAGAGCTGCCGCGCTTGCGCCATATCTTCGCGGCATTGCATCAAAAGATATGCGCATGTTGGGTAGTTTTACCGACAATGAGGTAGTTCTAGATTTCCTACAAGGATCAAAGTTGATGCAATTAGCTGCCCTTGGCACATCCTGCCCAGATCACTTCTTGCGCACCAAGATCTCACCAATGGTGATTGATACCAAGCCAGATGCACCAATTGAGGATGTTATTAAGCGGGCCGAAGAGTTACATGAGGAGTACCGCAAAAACTACGCCGCCTACTACACCCGCAATGCCAAAAAAGATTCACCAGCAATGCGAGGTGCTGATCCATTAGTAATTTTAGTTCCAGGTGTTGGCATGTTCACATATGGCAAAGATAAACAAACCGCCCGCGTTGCTGGTGAGTTTTATATCAATGCGATCAATGTAATGCGTGGGGCAGAGGCACTATCTACCTACGCACCAATTGCTGAGATTGAAAAATTCCGAATTGAGTACTGGGATTTAGAAGAGGCAAAGTTAAAGCGGATGCCAAAGCCAAAACCATTAGCTGGCCGAGTTGCATTAGTAACAGGGGCAGCATCAGGTTTAGGTAAGGCAACAGCTGAGCGATTATCTGCTGAAGGAGCTTGTGTTGTGGTGGCAGATCGAGATTTAGAGGGAGCCACCAAACTAGCTGCTGAACTAGGTGGTGCTGATAAAGCAATTGCCGTTGCAATGGATGTAACTAGTGAAGCAGCAATTTCAGATGCGCTCGCTGCAACTGTGCTTGCCTTCGGTGGGATTGATATCGTGGTAAATAACGCAGGTATCTCAATTGCTAAACCAATTACCGACACAACCGTTGCTGATTGGGATTTGCAATTCGACATTATGGCTCGCGGTTCATTCATAGTATCCCGTGAGGCAGCTAAAGCATTAAAAGCGCAAAAAATGGGCGGAGATATTATTTATATCTCATCTAAAAACTCAGTCTTTGCCGGTGCTAACAATGTTGCATATGGTGCAACAAAGGCTGCGCAATCACACCAAGTTCGCCTACTTGCAGTTGAGTTAGGTGAGTTTGGAATTAGAGTAAATGGAATTAATCCAGATGGTGTGGTTAAGGGCTCTGGCATATTTGCTGGCGGTTGGGGAGCTAACCGAGCTAAGCAGTATGGCGTTGAGGAATCAAAGTTGGGTGAGTTTTATGCCCAGCGAACAATTCTTAAAAAAGAGGTCTTACCTGAACATATCGCTGCTGCTGTTTATGTAATTTTAGGCGGAGATCTAACCCTGACTACTGGACTTCATATTCCAGTAGATGGTGGTGTGGCCGCAGCCTTCCTTCGTTAGGAATCTAATTGCTTTACGCAGCGGTTGATCTTGGTGGCTCATCAGGCCGAGTAACTGTTGGGCAGCTCTCAGGCGACAAGATTGTTTTAACTGAGGTGCACCGGTTTAAACATGAGCCGGTGCAAAATAATGATGGCCTCTTTTGGGATTGGCAATTTATTATTGAGCAGGTTAAATCCGGCTTACTTGCTGCCACCAAATTAGGTGAGGTTGTAAGTGTTGGGGTTGATAGTTGGGCGGTTGATTACGGCTTAATTGATAAAGCAGGTGAAGTAATTGGGCAACCTCATTGTTACCGCGATGGCCGCACCGATGGGGTAATGGCTAAGTTAAAGCAAGATCTAGGTGTTGATTACATCTATGGCAAAACTGGAATTCAGTTCATTTTCTTTAACACCATGTATCAATTGTTTGTCGAAAAGAACACGGCCGCATATCAAAAGGCAGATAAGTTCTTAATGGTGCCAGATCTAATTAATTACCTACTTTGCGGCTCAGTTAGTACTGAGATTACTAACGCCTCCACCACTCAATTACTAAATGTTCACACCCGTGATTGGGATTGGGAGCTAATTGAAAAATTAGGGATTAGAAAAGAGTTATTTCCAAAGATAAATAAATCAGGACAGCAGATGGGCGTTGTTACTGGATACGGACAATTAGATGGCATAAAAGTAATCTCTGTAGGATCTCATGACACCGCATCGGCGGTGGCTGGCACCCCGCTTCCGGTGGCAGGAACTGCGGCATATATCTCAAGCGGCACCTGGTCTTTAGTAGGCCTTGAGTTAAAGCAGCCAGTAACCGGTAAAAAGGCGATGGATTTTAATATCACCAATGAGATGGGTGTTGATGATCGCATCCGCTTTATTAAAAATGTGGCTGGCATGTGGTTACTTGAAGAATCATTAGATTATTGGGCAGCAAAGGGTGAGAAATACACCGCAGCAGAGCTTGCCAAAGCAGCCGAGAGCTTGCCAAAGGGTGCGGTAATTAATGCAAATGATCCAAGATTTGAAAAACCAGGAGCAATGCCAGAGCGAATTGCTGCGCTTTGCCAAGAGACAAATCAGCCGGTGCCAAGCACACCAGCAGAGTATGCCCGGTGCATCTTTGATTCATTAGCAGATGCCTATGTGAAGGTATTAGATCAACTTCAAGATGCTGCTGGAGTAAAGATTGATTCAATTAATATTGTTGGTGGAGCAAGTGCAAACAAATTGTTAAACCAACTAACTGCCAATGCAACTGGTAAAACAGTTTACGCAGGACCAGTTGAGGCAACTGTCTTAGGCAGCATCATCACACAGATGCAAGCAGCGGGTGTGATCACTTCATTAGATGAAGGCAGGCAGATAATTAAAAACTCAACCTTGCAGGCGGTATTTAAGCCAGTTTAAAAATTAAAGTGAGCGAAGTACTGCAGTTACCTTACCTAGAATTACTGCATCATCTGCTGGGATTGGTGTGAAATCATCATTTGCTGGCAGTAACCAGTAATGGCCATCTTTTTTAGACCAAGTTTTAACAGTTGCTTCGCCATCAATCATCGCAGCAACAATCTCACCCTTAAGAGCATCCTTCTGGCTTCTAATCACAACATAATCACCATCACAGATTGCAACATCAATCATTGAATCACCTTTTACTTGTAATAAAAATAGATCACCTTTACCAACTAGTGATTCTGGAAGTGGCATAACCTCTTCGACTTCTTGTTCTGCCAAAATTGGAT
>Ga0209088_10001151_pt1 | contig 17340 bp, 15 predicted proteins | sample S_140625_EF_Meta_FD_187324 | JGI IMG/M metagenome (GOLD analysis project Ga0209088, IMG submission 187324) | Freshwater microbial communities from Lake Simoncouche, Canada to study carbon cycling - S_140625_EF_MetaG (SPAdes) (version 2) | ecosystem: Environmental > Aquatic > Freshwater > Lake ... | reverse complement strand
GGTCCGTCGTTGGCGATTCGCGAGTCCGAGGGCACGTTGTTCCTGGCGGATGGCCAGCGGATTCCCGGAAAGCTCGAGTTTCGCGGAGGCTTGCCGTCGTGGATCTCCCCGTGGTGTGCACCGCGCGCCCTCGAAGGCGACGGCGTGCGCGGATTCACGCTCGGAACGACGGCGCTTCCCGCGCCTGCCGACAGCGACGTTGTCCTGTTGCGAAACGGCGACAGGATCGACGGAATCGTCACCGGCATCACCACCACCGGCATCTCCGTCGAGGTGGGTTCCGGCGCCGATCGGAGCACCCCCACGCTCGCATGGGACACCGTTTCCGCCGTCGGCCTGGTTGCACCGCCGATGCCCCGCGCAGGGGCACGTGTGTGGCTTGCCGACGGCACGGTCATCGACGGCGATTCGGTGTCCTGGATGACGCCGCAGTACATGCGGATCGTCGGAGGAAGCAGTGCCGCCCAGCGGCCTGTCTCGATTCCGAGGCGCATGGTGCTGGCGATGCAGTCGAGCCCGGCGTCCGCCACGCCGTTGGCGCAGCTTTCGCCGGTGGCGTCCGGAGTCACGGCATCGGCTCCCCGATACTCCCAACCATCGCCAACGGTCGTCCCCGGCACCTGGGGGCTCGATGCTCCGCCGATCGAAGTCGAGGGTCCGGTGGTGCTTTCGTATCCCGCCCAGTCGGCGCCATCGCGGCTGGTGGCCGTGGCCAGCCGTCCGTCGACCGCACGCGAGGCATCCGACGTTGACCTGGTCGTCCGTTCCGGCGGAAACGAGCTCCTTCGCGAGCACATGGACGCCGCGCGGGCACGCATCGAGATCCGGGTGGACATCCCGGCGGCGCCCTTCAGCATCGAGCTGGTGCCCTCGTCCGGCAGCACTGCCGGCGCGTTTGTCGTGCTCGAGCGCGCGGTGCTGTTCCCGCGCTGAGCCGGTTGCGGGCGTTCACCTCCATCCATCGACGGTCCACGACCAGTTGCGCCGGCGACCGGCTGCATCCGCAACAAGCCGCACCGCGGATCGTTGCGGCGCAACCAGCGGATCCACGGCTGCACGGGTCGCAAGCCGTGGATCACCGCAGACCGCCACGCCCGTCACGCCTTCCTTCCAGGAATCGTGCCGCACCATCACGATGATGCCGCCGTTGTCACGCTTCGCCGCCGGATCGGGTGGCGGGATCCGCGCGGTCATTTCCATCGAACCATGCGCGCAGTTCCAACCGTCGTGCACCGATTCGACCGGAATTCCGGATTCGCGCAGGTGCCCCATCAGGTCGACCGGGAAACCGGCGTGCGCACCCTTGAAGGACTCGAACGAACGGCGGTCCATCACCACGCGCTCCACGCTGAACGCGGACGCGACCTCGGGGATGGCAGAACACTCGCGGAGCGTGCGGGAGCCGATGACCAGGCAGTCGATCTTCCGCACGCCGAGCGCCGCCAGGGCAGGAACCACGCGCCGCGAACCGGCATTGGGATCGCCAGGGGTCCCGGCATCGAAGAGCACCGTGGCGTCGTGCGTCCGGATCAGGTGACACGCCCCGTTCCCGATGGCGATCGAGTCGACCATCACCTCTCCGATGCGTGGCGGCGATGTGTGCGGTTGGATGATCCCGGTCCACAGGCCGCCCACAAGGAGAAGCACCACCATCCATGCCGCGGCACGGAACACCGCTGCATCGGCCATCCACGCGACGGAACACGCGACCACGCACGCCATGGTCCAGATGAATTCCGGCCGGCCGGTCCACAGGACGCCACCGGGCGCGGATGCTGCGGTCGACGCGGTCCATTCGAGGGCAGAGGCACATCCACAGGCAGCCGCTCCCAATGCGCGCCCAATGGGTGGGCATGCATCGGCTGTCGCCATCGCACCGACCCCTGCGATCGTCGTGAGTGCCGCGGCAGGCATGGTCACGATGCTGAGCGGCGCAGCCATGAAGCCGAACGAACCGGCGTGCCACAGCGCGATCGGCGTGCTGATGGTCCATGCCACCAACGAGGCCACCACCGTCTCCACCGCCGTGCTCCGGACCAGCGAGCATGCCTCGGAGCGGGCCACCGACTTCCATGGGATCCTGCGCCACCATGATTCCGTGGCTTCGTCCCATCGCCGCTGCACGCGCGGCGAGATCACGAGCAGGGCCACCACCACGCCGTAGCTCAGCTGGAACCCCGCACCCGCAAGCGAATCGACATCGATCAGCATGGTCACCATGGCCACGGCACCGAGCGTTCCCAGCCCGCGCGCACTTCCACCGCGGACCGATGCCACCGCTGCCAGGCCTGCACCCAGGCCAGCCCGGAGGACGCTGGTTTCCGGTTCGGTGATCGCCAGGAACATGGCCGCCACCGCCACGGCGAACCCGGCGCGCACCCGGACCCCGGCCCCGCAGCATCGCATCGCCCCGGCACAGGCAGCCACCAGCACCGCCACGTTGAAACCGCTGATGGCAAGCACGTGGCTCATTCCCGCCGCGCGGAACTCCGCCGCCGGTCGCGAGAGCCCGGGCAGCCTGATCCCGGTGGTCATGGCACTCACCAAGGCGCGGCTCTCCGGCGTCGACCAGTCCGGCATCGACCGCGCGAGCGCGCCATTGGCGGCCGCTCGCGCGCTGGTCAGCGTGCGTGAGACGAATTCGGATCGCTCGTGCGACACGAGGTTCGATGACGTCACGGACACCGATCCCGGGCTGTCCCGCGGCCGAATGCCGGGATTGAGAAATGGTTCCACCGGGTGAAACCAACCGCGGACCCGGACGATCGAACCTCGCGGCGGGAGTGGGGCCAATCCCGCCACGCGCACCAGGATGTCACCCTCGACGGCCCGGGTGGCGCCCTCGATCTCGATCCCGGAAATGTCCAGCGTGAACGTCTGGACAGCATCACGGATCGCGTACTTCGAGAGAAGATCGCTGCCGCCGTCGTCAACCCTGGGTGCGCTGGAAACGATGCCGCGGAGCGTCACGGGCCCATCGCTCATGCCATCGAGTGGATGTCCACGCGACGCCGAATCGATCGCCAATGCCGCACCGACAGCAGCCATCGACGCGAGAATCGCTGCGTCGCGCGTCCATCGGCGGTGCGCTGCCACGGCAACCACGGCCATGCATGCAGTCGCTGCAACAAGGACCACGATGGCGATCACCTTGCCACCGGGTGCACCCGCCTCGACAACATGCGGTCCATCGTCGAAGCGTTCCATCCACCTCGCCATCATCCATGCCATCGCCGCACCGATGGCCATCGCCACGGCGGCGCGGAATGCCAACGGCCATCGCTCGCGCGGGATGGGCACATGGACGAGGAGCTCCATGCATCCACCGTAACGCCGCCGGAGAATGCCCCGTGATTTCAAGAGAAATTTCGTCAGCCCACCGACGCGCGTGGTCCATGCATCCACGTGCCATTGCCCAGGACCATCGATCAGCCGCCGCACCGATGCGGCGAACCGTCAACCTGCGCGCGATGCGGCACGCAGCCGCTCCAGCGTCCGCGCCGCCGCACCGCCGTCGATCGCGGCCCTCGCCGCATCCATCCCGGATGCCAGGTCCGCCGCATGGCCTGCCGCCACCAGCGCCATGCCGGCGTTCAGCAGCAGCATGTCGCGCGGCGCGCCATGGACGTTGCCGAGCAGCAGACCACGCATCAGTTCCGCCGCGTGCTGCAGGTCCCGCGCCTGGAGCGCTTCGTGCGACACCGGATCGATCCCGAATTCCTGCGGCGTGATGGTCCGCTCCACCACCTGGCCGTCGCGCACCTCCGCCAGGAGCGTCGGCGCCGTGATCGAGCACTCGTCGATGCCGTCGGCGCCGTGCATCACGATGGCGTGCACCGAACCGAGCCGCGCCAGTGCTTCGGCGATCGGCCGGACGAACTGCGGCGCATACACGCCCATCACCTGTCGGCGTGCGCCGGCAGGATTGGTGAGCGGTCCGAGCAGGTTGAAGATGGTGGGGAAACCGAGCGCCTTGCGCACCGGCATCACGTGCCGCGTGGCAGGGTGGTGATGGATCGCGAAGCAGAAGCAGATGCCGGCCTCGTCGATGCAGCGTCGCTGCGCCTCGCGCCCGGCGTCGACGTTCACTCCCAGCTCCATCAGCACTTCGGCGCTTCCACGCCCGGTGCGGCTTCGGTTGCCGTGCTTCGCCACCTTGGCGCCCGCGGCCGCGGCCACGATGGCGGCAGAGGTGGAGACGTTGAAGAGCTTGGCGGTTCCGCCGGTGCCGGCAGTGTCCAGCAGCTGGTCGGCCGGCACGCCCGTCTCCACGCGTTCCACGTGCCCACGCATCACCGCGGCGGCGCCGGCCAGCTCATCCACCGTCGGCATGCGCGTGGCCAAGAGCGCCAGGAACGCGCCCATCTCCGCGTGGTGCGACGACCCCGACATCAGCGAGGCGAACGCCGCCTGGGTATCGCCGAAGCTGAGGGTCCGGCCGGCCACCAATTCGCGGATGGACGGGCTCAGGTCGCCCTCGTGCGAGGGGCGGGCGAACTCCGGCATTCCAGCGGCATTGTGCACGGTGACCACGATTCGATGGTACGCCCCATCCGTAGACTCCGTGCCGTGCCGCTGATCGCCGAGAGCATCGTCCACCACCTCAGCCCGTTCGCGCTCCAGTTCTCCGACGGGGTCGGCATCCGCTGGTATGGCCTCTCGTATGCCATGGGATTCCTGGTCGCGTGGATGGTGCTGCGCTGGCTCGCGCGCACGGGCCGCACGCAGCTGCAGCCTGCGCTCACGGGCGACTACATCACCTGGTGCATCGCCGGCGTCGTCATCGGTGGACGACTCGGCCACATCCTGCTGTACGACCAGTTCCTTCTCTGGAAGTTCACGGCGCAGTTCCCGTTCTGGGGCGTGCTCGAGATCCACAAGGGCGGCATGGCGAGCCATGGCGGCATTGCCGGCGTGGTGCTTGCATCCGTGTTCTTCGCGCGCAAGCACGGCATCAGCCCCGGTGGCATGGTCGACACCGCGGCGTTCATCACGCCGCCCGGACTGATGTTCGGCCGCCTGGCCAACTGGGTGAACGGCGAGCTTCCCGGCAAGCTGCTGCCGGACTCGATGCAGCAGTCACCGCCGTGGTGGAGCGTGAAGTACCCGGATGATGCGCTGGCCATGGCCAACACTCCCGAGGCATACGCCGCCGCGAAGCACCTCCACACCATGGCCTACACGGGTGATCCCGAGGCGATCAAGCAGATCGCCGCCATGGTGCCCGCGCATTACCCGAACAACTTCATCCAGGCCATCACGGACGGGCCCTTGCTGATGCTGCTGTTGGTCATCGTCTGGTGGAAGCCGCGTCGCGCCGGAACGCAGAGTGCCGCGTTCCTGATCGGGTACGGCGTCCTGCGCAACATCAGCGAGGCCTATCGCGAGCCAGACGACGGCGTGTTCGCCATCGGGCCGCTCACGACACCCATCCTGGTGTCCATGCTGATGGTGGTGCTTGGCATCACCGTGCTTGCGCTTCGCAAGCCCGACGCGCCGATGCTCGGTGGCGTCAGGCCGCGGGCGGCGTGACCGGCTTCGCAGCAGGCGCCTGGGGTGCGTCCGCGGCCTTTGGCTGCGCAGCCTTGCCATCCACGGGCACGACCTGTGCCGGTGCCGCCTCAACCGCCTTCGCCGCACCCTTGCGGCGCACGGGCACCTGCACCTCGCTCCACTTGTTCTTCACGGGCACCTGCGGTCCGTTGTAGTTGAGGCCGCGCGGGTCACCGCAGGGCTCCCACTCCGACTGCCCGTCGAACCACTTGGTGAGCTCCTCGAGGCCTGCATTCACCGCACCCATGCCGTACTGGCCGCGCATGCCGATCGACACCACGGTGAGCTCCGGGTTGTCCACCACCCTGATGCGCCCATCCTCGCCGGTGGGGCCGAGGTTCACGGTGCGGTACAGGAAGCTCATGGTCCACGTGCCGTCCACGTCCTTCATCGGCGTGAGCGGCGTGCGATCACCGGACGGCCGGTAGTCCATCTCCACCGGGCTCGTCATGGCGATGTCGCGGCTCTTGATGTGGTTGAACAGCGGCCAGAAGCCGACGTTCATCCCGAAGTTGCTCGAGCCCTTCGCGGAGTATTCGGCGCGGCGGACCACGGGATACGTCTTGAGCTCGATCATCCCGGGCGGCGTCGGTGCGGGATAGCCCTCGGGAAGCGGGGCCTCGATGAGCATGCCCATCTCCGGGAGGCGGTACTCGCCGTTCTCGAGGACCGGCTTGATGGCGGCATCGCCCACCATGCGCTTGGCGGTGCCGGGCTCGGGGGCGCCCTCGGGGCGCGCGGCGGCGGGAGCGGCGGGCTTCGCAACCGGGGTGTCGCCCGCGGGCTGGAACATGGAAGCAAGGAAGGCGATCATCGGAATCAGCATGTGGTTGGACCTCGTAACCGGGTTCGTACGCGGGAGTCTGCCCGATTCACCGCACCGGCATGGCCGCCCCCGCGTCTGCTTGGCGGATATTCCGCATATTTCAGGCGAATTGCGGGCCTCCTAGTAGCATCGCATCATGGCCGACGCTTCCCTCGGAACCCTCCCGCCCGCCACCTGGGAATACAGCCCCGCGCCAGAGACGGTGCCGGTGACCATCCCGGAGCGCACCCAGCTCTTCATCGGTGGCAAGTTCGCCGAGCCGCATTCGAAGAAGCGTTTCGCCACCATCAATCCCGCCACCGAGGCCACGCTCTCGCAGATCGCCGAGGGCGATGCGGCGGACGTGGATGCCGCGGTCTCCGCCGCGCGCAAGGCGTTCAAGGGCTGGTCGAAGCTGCCGGCCAACGAGCGCGCCAAGTACCTCTATCGCATCGCGCGGCGCATCCAGGAGCGTGCGCGCGAGCTCGCCATCCTCGAGACGATGGACGGCGGCAAGCCCATCAAGGAAAGCCGCGACGTGGACATCCCGCTCGCGGCGCAGCACTTCTTCCATCACGCGGGCTGGTGCGACAAGCTGCGCTACGCGATGCCCGGTGCGCGCGACCCGCGTCCGATCGGCGTGTGCGGGCAGATCATCCCGTGGAACTTCCCGCTCCTCATGGCGGCGTGGAAGCTCGCACCCGCCCTCGCGTGCGGCAACACCGTGGTGCTCAAGCCCGCGGAGACCACGTCGCTGACGGCCATGCGGCTCGCGGAGATCCTGCAGGAATGCGATCTTCCGCCGGGCGTCGTCAACATCGTCACCGGCGCCGGTGCCACGGGCAAGGCCATCGTGGACCACGCGGGGATCGACAAGCTGGCGTTCACCGGCAGCACCGAGGTCGGCAAGCAGATCGCCAAGGCATGCGCCGCGCGCGGCACGCGGCTCACGCTCGAGCTCGGCGGCAAGAGCCCGAACATCATCTTCGCGGACGCGGCCATCGACCAGGCGATCGAGGGCATCGTGCAGGGCATCTGGTTCAACCAGGGGCATGTGTGCTGCGCCGGCAGCCGCCTGTTCGTGGAGGAATCCATCCTGCCGGAGGTCACGCGCAAGCTCGAGATGCGCATGCGTTCGCTGCGGGTGGGCGACCCGCTCGACAAGAACACCGACGTGGGCGCGATCAACAGCAAGGGCCAGCTGGCCACCATCATGGGCTACATCGATGCCGGCGCCAAGGAAGGCTGCACGGTCTGCCAGCCCGGGCAGCAGGCGCTCCCCGCGAAGGGCTTCTGGTGCCGCCCCACGTTCATGACCGGCGTGCAGCCGGCGCACGTGGTGGCGCGCGAGGAGATCTTCGGCCCGGTGCTCGCGGTGATGAGCTTCCGCACGGTGGAAGAGGCGATCACCCGTGCCAACAACACGCCGTACGGCCTGGCCGCCGGCATCTGGACCGACAAGGGCAGCAAGATCTTCGACGTGGCGCGGCGCCTGCAGGCGGGCGTGGTGTGGTGCAACACCTACAACCAGTTCGATGCCACCAGCCCCTTCGGCGGATTCAAGGAGAGCGGCTTCGGCCGCGAGGGCGGCATGCAGGGTCTTGCCGCGTACCTGGCCGAGTGACGGAGCAAAGGAACACACCCATGGCCGAAGCAGAACGACTTGCCGTCCTCAAGACCTGGAAGCTCTTCGTGAAGGGCGCGTACCCGCGCTCGGAGAGCGGCCGCACGCTGCCGCTGCATGACGCGAAGGATGAACTGGTGGCGCACATCTCGCACGCCAGCCGCAAGGACCTGCGCGACGCGGTCGAAGCCGCGCGCGGCGCGTTCCATGGCTGGAGCGGCGCCACCGCGTACTTGCGCAGCCAGATCGTCTATCGCCTGGCGGAGATGCTGGAAGGGCGCCGCGCCGACCTGGCGGAAGCCATTCGCACCACCACCGGCGTCTCCGGCAAGAAGGCCGATGCCGAAGTCAGCGCATCGATCGACCGCACCGTGAGCTGGGCCGGCTGGTGCGACAAGTACCCCATGGTGATGGGCAGCCGCAACCCGGTGGCCGGTCCGTACCACAACTTCAGCATGCCGGAGCCGAGCGGTGTGTGCGTCTGCGTGCACGGCGTGGCGGAGAGGCATCCGCTGCTCGGGTTCCTGTCGCTGGTGCTGCCGCCCCTGTGCGCGGGCAACGCGGTGGTGGCGGTGGCGAACACGAAGCACCCGCTCGGTGCGCTCTTGGTGGCCGAGACTGCGCCGACCGCGGACGTGCCGTCCGGCGCGCTCAACGTGATCACGGGTGAGGGCGCGGAACTCGCCGGCTGGATCGCGAGCCATCGCGACGTGGATTCCATCCATGCCATCGCGGATGACGCCGTGGCGGCCACGCTGCGCGCGGGCGCTGCGGAGAACCTCAAGCGCGTGCACACGCTGCCTGCGGACGAGGATTTCACCGACGAGGATCGTTGGACCAGCCCGCGGCGACTCGCGCCGTTCGTCGAGCTGAAGACGATCTGGCATCCAAGCGGGGCGTGAGCGCGAACCAACCGAGGATCAACACATGACCGTCACCGGCACCACCACTGACCTCGTCACGACGACCGTCACCGACGGCATCGCCAACGTCACGCTCAACCGCGGCGACAAGGCGAACGCACTCAGCCACGCGCTGATCGACGCGCTCGGCGTGGCGGTCGACGCAGTGGCCGCGCGCAGTGCGCCGAAGGGCGACATTCGTGTGCTCGTCCTCGCCGGCGCCGGCAAGGCGTTCTGCGCAGGCATGGACCTGCGTGGCGTGATGGATGATCCGATCGCCATGGGAGAGATGCTGCGCGGCCTGTCGCGCGTGAGCCGCACCATCCGCCGTCTCTCCATCCCCACCATCGCGCGCGTCCAGGGCGCCGCGGTCGGCGGTGGTTGCGGACTGATGGTGGTCACCGACTTTGCCGTCACGCACCCCGAGGCCAAGGTCGGCTATCCCGAGGTGGACCTCGGCATCTGCCCCGCCGTGGTGGCGCCGTGGCTCATCAAGAAGATCGGCGCCGGCCGCGCACGCGCCATGTTGCTGGCGGGCGGCACCATGACCGGCCAGCAGGGCTTCGATGCGGGCCTCGCCACGCACCTCTGCGTGCAGGAGCAGCTGGACGCCACCGTCGCGGAACTCGCGAGGCGGCTGTGCACCGGCGGCCCGGAGGCCATCGCCACCACCAAGCGCTGGCTCAACGAGCTGGACGGATCCAACGAGGACGCCGTCCTCGACAAGGCCGCGGAACTCAGCGCCCAGATCATTGCGGGCGACGAGGCGCAGCAGCGGCTGCGGAAGGCGTTTGTGGGGCGATAGGCGATGGTGCGCTGCGCGATGTGCAGTCTGTCACGTGGACACCGAATCTACCCAGCGAACGCGACACCCAGCCTGATCGCCTCGCGCAACAGCCTGCGATCGAACGTGAGTACCACCGGCCGCCGCGGATCGAGCATCGCAGTGCACAACAGGACGGCATCCACCCAGCCGACTCGTTTGCACGCGATGGCGTGGTGCTGGACCAGCGATTCGATATCGGCCTGTGGTGGGCGGTCTATGCCCGGCAGCAGGCGAAGCCGCTTCACCAACAGATCACGCTCTTCGCCACACCCAAGCATGACTTCGCCAAGCACGTCCGGGTGGATCAATGCACGCGATTCCGCGCACAGCCGGCGCAGCACATCAACCTCGCGGTGAACATGCTCCACCCATACACAGGTGTCGACGAGCACTGGTTTCGCGACGCAAACCCCCGTCAATCCGGCAGCGGATTCCCATCCTCGTCCAGGTCGTTCCGGAAGTGAGGAGGGCGCCTCCTCGGCGGACCCTCGAAGTCCGGGGCAAATCCCCCCTTCGCCAGGTGGTCCAGGTGGAGCTTCTTCACGAATTCGCTCAGAGCGTGGCGCACCAGCGTCTGGGGATCGGTGATCCCCGTCAGCTTGATGGCGTCCGCAAGCTCCTCGTCGGTCAGCGTGATCTTCCGCTCCATGCGTGTCATCGTATCCCTCTCTCCTTTCCATCCAAACCTCCAATCCCTTGCGATCGCGCATCATGTACGTACAGAAACGCACGTACGCCTTTCACCGCCCTTTTTCGTACGCTTTCCCGCATGTCCACGCTGCGCACCGATCGAGACGCCGACGGCATCGTCACCCTCTGGCTCGACCCGAACCCCGCGAAGCCGCGCGGCGGCGTGGTGGTGCTCGACGCCTGGCTGATCGCCGCCATTGCCGACACCTGCGCGCAGATCGCGCGCGAGGGATGCACCGGCCTCGTGCTCGCCTCCGCCAGCACGCGTGTGTTCGTGGCGGGTGCGGACCTCGCCGAAATCGACGCGCTCGACGACGCCGGCCTGCACACCTACCTCGAGTGCGGCGCCTCCGCGTTCGCCGCCATCCCGGCACTTGGCGTCCCCTCCGTCGCCGTCATCCACAAGGCCGCGCTCGGCGGCGGGCTCGAGCTCGCCATGCACTGCGACGCGCTCATCGGCACGCTTCCCGCCGAGGGCGAGAAGCCCTGGCTCGTGGGCCTGCCGGAGTGCGGCCTCTGCATCTGCCCCGGCTGGGGCGGGACGCAGATGCTGCCCGCGCGCATCGACCCGAAGACCGCCATGGTGGCCACCGCGACCGGCGCGCCGTGGAAGTGCGCGGACGTCCCGGCCGGACTCTTCGCGAAGGTGCTCCCCGCCGGCAGCACGCAGTCACAGATGATCGACGAGGCCAAGCGCTGGATCCACGCCGAGCGCGCCGCGGCCCCGGCTGCATTTGCCGCACACCACGGCCCACGCCGCACCATCTCGCCGGCGGAGACCGCGCGCGTGGGCACGGCACTCGCCTCCGCCCGCGCCGCGGTGCCTGCGAGCGCACACGCCGAAGCGTGCTTCGACGCCGTCCATACCGGCTTCACGAGTGGCTGGGACGTGGCTGTTGCCGCAGAACGCGCACACCTGGTCCGCCTGCGCCACACTCCCGAGGCGCGGGCCAAGCTCACGGCGTTCCTGACGAAGGCGTAACTTCACGGTTCACCACATGAATCCACACATCGCCGTCCTCGCATCCCTCGGCGTCGCCATCCTGCTCTCGCCCGAGATCACGGTGCTCGGCCTCATCGCCGGCAGTGACCGCAGGATCCCCCGCACCTGCGCGTGGGTGTTCGGCATCGGCTCGATCCTCGGCCTGGTGTTCGCGCTCGCCATCGGGTTCGGCCTGGCGCACGCGCACGGCAACCCGCATCCGGAGACGCCGGCCGACCCCACCTGGACCGGCTTCATCATCCGCTCGGTCATCGCGCTGGGCCTCCTGGCGCTCGGCATCTACCGGATCATCAATGCGATCCTCCACGCGCCGATCGAGAAGACCCCCGAGCAGCGCGAGCGCACGCTCGGTCACCGGTTCCATGTGTGGTTCAAGGCGCACTTCCCGCGCGTCAACGCCATCTTCGACGGAAAGCTGGACCTGCCGCCTGCGCGCCGCGCCGGACGCTGGGGCTTCCTGGGCTTCGCGTGCAACGGCCTGCACCCGAAGGTCTTCCCCATCGCCATCGCCGCCGGCCACGAGATGCTGCAGATGAAGAGCGACGACGAACGCGTGGTCGGGATCCTCGTGTTCTCGGCGATCGCCCTGGTGCCCAGCCTGCTGCCGGCCGTGATCGAGACCGTTCACCCTGGAATCTCCTCGAAGCTCAAGGACAGCTTCGAGCGCTTCATGAAGGTGAACGGACGCTGGATCAGCGCCGCGTTCATCCTCGCGGTGGCGGCCTTCGTCGGAAACAACGCATGGCACGATATGCCTGGGCGGGAGAAGCACGAGTTGCCGGCGAAGGTGGAGCCCGTGTCAGCGGCGCCCGCAGCGAAGTGAGTGTCACTGTGGGCAGGGGCCCCAGTTGGCGAGCAGGTATGCGAGGTCGGCACCAGCGACCCTGCCGTCATGATCGAAATCCGAATGAGTTGTCGGATTCACTGGCCCCCATTCCGAGAGCAGGGCCGCGAGATCAGCACCGTCGATGCGACCATTGGGATAGAGATCCGCATCGGTGCAACGAGGCGTATCGTCGACGATCACCCCGGCGTGATAATCCGAAGCCGAAATCTGGACAACTCGACCAACCGAGGGCGGGTTGCACGCTGTCCAATAGGTTCCCGAGACATATCCAGAGCAGCGACCCCAGATCGTCACGGTTCCGTCGATTCGAAGCGCCATCGAGGTCACACCGCCCGCCGCGATGTCCGTGAAGGTGCCGGGTGGTACGGAACTTTCACCATCACCGTTTCGGCCCCAACCGACCAGTGAGCCGTCGGTCCGGAGTGCAATTCCGTGACCCCATCCGCCTGCAATTCTGACATACCCGTTTCCGGAAGGTGCATTGTTGGCACCGTCGAACGAATAGCCAGCCGATGAGATTGACCCATCAGCGCGGATTGCATGCGTATTCCAGTCACCACAGGCGATTCGGGAGAATTGCTGGCCGCCCGGCTGAGCACTGACACTGTCACCATTCCACGGAGAGAACGTGCAGCCCCAGGTGACAATCGTCCCATCTGCTCGAAGTGCGGCTGCATGCCATACACCTGCAGCGACCTGCACGAATGGGCCTGCCGGCGGTTGAGCGAGGCCACACTGCGATCCTTGGTCATCACACGCCCAGATTTCAATTTCACCGTTGGCTCGCAGGGCGCAGGTTGTCGTGCGCCCACAGACCTGGATGAATGGACCAGCAAGGAATGCTGGCGGGATGCGCGGCTCTCCCTGGGGTGGAGTCGACCATCGACGGAGATTTCCATCGGCATCGATACCGACGGAAACAGTAGCACCTGAATTCAATTGCCTGAAGCGACCAGTGGGTGAATTCGTCTGCCCATAGTCATTTTGGCCCCACATCACCAAGTATCCGTCAGCAAGTGACGTTGCAGCCATTGCCTGCGATGCAACCACCACTGAAACCACACCGACGGCACTTATCTTCTTGGTCATCATGGACTCCTTGTCGCCCGCTCCGGAATCGGGCGGTGACCTGAGGAATCCACTCGATGACCATGCATGCTGCGGATCGTGGACCGAAACGATCATCAATCCCCCGACCACCACGACATACGTCGTTGTGGCGCGCCAGAACGTGTGATTAATGGCCCCTCGGGGCTCATCCGGCGCTGGCGTGGCATTGTCACCGCTCCCCGCGCTGCCGCCCGTCGAAACCATCAACCGTCGCGCGCCACCCCGGTCGATCCTCGGCGGCCGTTCCATCGTCTGCCCTGGTTCGGTTCGTTCCTGCATCCGCCCGAGCAATCCACGAACCCCGCGCCTATGCTCGCGCCAGCGCATCACCCGCCCCCCAGCAGGTCCTCGATCTCGCGCACCGTCCGCTCCACGTCCTCCGCAGCCACCCCCTCGCCGCGCACCACTTCGCGCAGCGCCTCCCGAACGCGCTCGCTGACGCGGCGCACCATGTTCGCGCATTGCTGGCGCGTGAGCCCGAGGTCGGCGCCGATCACCGCGTACTCGACGCCGTCGATGACATGCCGGCGGAAGACGTCGTACTCATCCAGCTTCCCGCGCGCGGCCAGGTCGGCATGCACCAGCTCGTGCGCAGCGTTCAGCATCTCGAGCGCCCACGCTTCCTCGAAGGCGCGCACCGCGTCCCGTTCATCGACCAGTCGATCCTCGCCGCCGGCAAAGGTGTTGGAACCGTCGCCGCGCTCGCCGCCGCCACCTTCCTCGAACTGCCGCAGCCGGTCCCGCATCCGGTCCCGTGCCACGCCGCGCCCGTAGAAACCGATCCCGTTCATCAACCAGCGCCGAAGCGGCATGCCGCTGGCGCGCCAGTCCGCTAGGAAGCCCGGTGCGCCGATGCGGTCGGCGAAGAACCCCGCCACCAGGTCGTCCGCATCACCCAACTGCCGCATGCTGCTCCCGCGCACGTACGCGCGCAGCGGCTCGTGGTAGCGCTGCATCAGGTGCTGCTGCAGCGCGCGCCGCGCGGACTGGCCCTCGTGCGTGTGGTCGCCCGCGCGCTCGGCGATCGTGAGCTGCGCGTCGATCCACGTGGCGTGGGTGCTCGGAAAGTGGTCCACCGGCATGGGGTGGAGGGTAGCGGAGGCAATCACCGGGAATGTGATCCGAAATTCCCCCGTGGTGACCGCGACTTTCCGCAATCACGCGACGATGGGACCCATGTCGGAACCACTTGGATCAACCAACGCGGAGACTTACACTCATGGTCATGGATCTTCGCATCTCAGTCGACGAGCAGCAGCTGCGCGATGCCAGCCGGATCGCCGGGATCGCGGATCCCGAGCGGCTGATTGCGCACGTGCTGTCGATGTTCGTGAGGGAAGGCACGATCCGGCACCTGATCGAGCGCGGGGGCAAGCATCCGGATACGCAAGCCCCGCCGCGCCGCCGGGAGCCGGATTTCAGGACGGACCTGCCGGCGGACGAGAGCTGAATCAGCCAATCTCGGCCGGGTTCGAAGCACCCCTGCATCCCGTGCTGGTTGACACCTGCGTCTGGGTCGACCACGATCGGCAGGACGTTCCCGCCCTCGCGGAACTGTTGCGGGCCGGGCGAGTCGTGACATGTGCCGAGGTGGTCAGCGAGATCCGGATCGGATGTGGATCTGCTGCGATCGAACTCTCCGACCGTGTTTCCATGTTTCCGTGGCTGCCATCACCGGAAGACAAGTCTTTGATCCATTTGCTCACAGCGCACGATCTCCGTTGCTACCGGATCGGGGTCTCCGACGCACGGATCGTCCTTGCTGCGCTGTACGCCAAAGCAGCGTTGCTGACCTCTGACCGGAACCTCGCCGCTGTGGCCACGCCCCTGGGTGTCGCGTTTACTGGCTGACCGCCCCTTTACCCCTGTCCACCAGCCGCAGCACCTCCGCCACTGCCGCATCCATCCCCGACCCGGGCACGCCCTCCTCGCGCGGGAGGTCCGGCATCGCCTCGCGCACGCGCGCGGCGGGGAACGTCCGACAGAAATTCGCGGAACGTCCTCGTCGAACGTCAGTTCGAACACGGCCCCCAGAACGCAAGCAGCGTGCCGAGGTCGGAACCGTCGACGCGGCCATCGCGGTTGATGTCGCTGACGGTGTTCGCGTTGGCCACGCCCCACTGCGCGAGGAGGATGCCGAGGTCGGCGCCGTTCACCGCGCCGTCGCGGAAGAGGTCGACGTCGCGGCAGGTGGGAAGCTGACAGACGTCCGGAATGCCGTTGTTGTTGGCGTCGGCGAGCTGGCCGAGCAGTATCTGGCCGTAGTCCACGACGTTGTCCTGGTTGCAGTCGGCGTCCCACTCCATCATGAAACCATGGACGCCGAGGTCGCCATCCTCACGCACGTCATTCCAATCACGGCGGTGATCGATGTAGTGCAGGTAGTCATCGCACTGCCCGGCGCTTCGCGTACTGTTGTCGAAGAATCCTGCGTCAGATACGTAATTCCACGGCTCGCCGGTGACCCAGGCCCAGTTCGCGTAGGAAGCGCTGCAAGCGCTTGTTTGGTACCCCCCGAGCCACGGCCCATACCGATCACCGGACGGCCAGATCGCGGAGGTAAGTGCGAGCGCCGCGACGACATCATCTTCCACTCGCGAACCGATCGTCGCGAGATGTCCACCTTGCGAAGTTGCCCGATCCCGTGCGGCGGTCCAGCTGATCGCAGTGGTCGTCGACATGCCGCCATACCAATGCCCATTCCCACCGTCCTCGAGTCGCCACTGCACCGGATAGCTACCCACTACACACGATTCTCCCCGCTCGCAGCAATCCGGAGTGTTGTTGCCGTTGAAGTCTGCAAGCGTGCCGTCGTGGCACTGGCCGTAGTCGACGATGCCGTCGCTGTTGCAGTCAGTCGACCACTCCACTGCATAACTGGGCTTGCTACCACCATAGCATGTGGCAGCAGCGCTCATGTCGTTCCACGATGGGGACGCGTAAATGAACTGTAAGTAGTGTTCCCCTGGACGATCTCCGGGCGCCTGACCACAATGCATGGCGTTGTCTGGTTGACCACCGCCATCTGCCCAGTTGGTAAACCCCCATGGCTCCTCGGTGACCCAACGCCATCCACCCGCAGGTTCGGCGGAACCATCAGGCTGGTAGCCACCTAGAAACGGTCCAACCCGAATTTGATTCCCACTGAAACCACCAGGAGTTTGCGACGCGAGGGAGAAGACGAAGTTGTTCTCGGCGTTCGACGCAATCGTGGCAAGATGGCCCCCTGTCGCGATTGCATTGTCGCGGCATGTGAACCATGTTTCCTCGTCAGCAACAAGGCGAACCTTGTACCAATGCCCATTCCCCCCCTCGCTCACCTTCCACTGCACCGCCGCGCTCTGCGCACTTGCGCTCGCCGCGATGAGTGTTGCACCTGCGACAACGGACGCCTGGATCGGATTCCGGAGGGTGGACATCTGCGCTTGTTCCTTGTGAGTGACGTCCCTGGGGTGACCAACTGAACCGCCGGCCGCTTTGACCTCAGGGCCGACTACAGATCCTCGACCCGCGCCGACGTACGTCGGATCCGGGCCGGATTGCGGAAATCCGATGACCGCGGCTGCCAACACGGCCAAGGTGACGCCTCCAAGGGTCATCGTGCGAACCGATCGGCGCTCAGACACCGCAGAATCGGCGGCAGATAACGATGGATTGGGGTGTGGGTGCTCGCCAACAGCTTCACTGTGCGGGGTGCCGTCATCCTCCCCCAACCCAAACCGCAGCACCGCTGCCGCCTCCGCGCCCCGGAGTCCCCGCCTTTCCGTCATTGCGCTTGGTGTCTCGTCCATGCCGCGGACAGATCCGCGGCCGCGCGTCGCGTACGACGCCAGTTGCCGAAGTTTGGCCGCGATCACGCCCGCTCGACCAGGCGGAGCACCTCGCGCACCCCGGCGTCCAGGCCCGAGTTCGGGACGCCCTCCTCGCGCAGCAACTCACGCACTGCCTCACGCACACGCGCGGTGACCCGCCGCGCCGCG
>Ga0209088_10001149_pt1 | contig 17382 bp, 13 predicted proteins | sample S_140625_EF_Meta_FD_187324 | JGI IMG/M metagenome (GOLD analysis project Ga0209088, IMG submission 187324) | Freshwater microbial communities from Lake Simoncouche, Canada to study carbon cycling - S_140625_EF_MetaG (SPAdes) (version 2) | ecosystem: Environmental > Aquatic > Freshwater > Lake ... | reverse complement strand
GACAGTCATATATGCGTATTCGCACGGGTTAAACCGTGAGGAAAGTCCGGACACCACAGGGTAGGATTCCCGCCGCAAGTCGGGGCACGGCGCAAGCCGTGACGGACAGTGCCACAGAGAAGATACCGCCGCTACCGCAAGGGAAACGGTAAGGGTGAAAAGGTGGGGTAAGAGCCCACCGCTCCAAGGGTAACCGAGGAGGCAAGGTAAACCCAATCCGGTGCAAGATAAACAGGAGCCGCTACTAGGTCACCCACCGAGGCTCCGGGTTGTCGCATCGCCGCAAGGCGGGACTTAAAACGTCAGAGAAATGAATACGCAGAGGTAAGGTGAGTACCCCCTCAGACAGAATCCGGCTTATAGTATATGACTCAACAGACGGAGAGCCGATCGGAAACGATCGGCTCTCCCCCTTTGTGTGTATGGTTAACTTCTTGCCATAAAACCGATGCCCGACATCGATAACCCTAAATGGAGAATGTTGCAGCAGCCAACGCCCTAGAGAGCCTACTGCAACAGTATGCTCGGCTATTAATTTTGGCTCCTCACCCCGACGACGAATGTCTCGGCACAGGTGGACTGATCCAACAAGCACTCGCCAAAGGAGCGAAAATTAAAGTTATTTTTATTACCAACGGAGATAATAATCCGTGGCCTCAAAGGTACCTGGAAAAAAGATGGTTCATCGGAGCCGAAGAAAGAAAACGCTGGGGCGACCGCCGAAAAATCGAAGCTCAAAACTCACTAGAAATTCTGGGCGGGGGCAAAGTGGCGACTACTTTCCTTGGTCTGCCTGACGCTGGAATTTTAAATCTTTGGAAAAATAATGATGCGGTTATTTTAGAAAAACTTATTAGAGAATTTACCGCCTGGCAGCCCACCCAGCTCGTTTTGCCTAGTGAATTCGACCGACATTCCGATCACCGCGCCACGCATTTATACGGACGAAAGGCTTTAGCTGAAACTTCGAATAAATACCCTGTTTTAACGTATTTAATTCATAGACCTTGGTTAATGAAGGTCACCCAAAAGCCAAAACCACAAATCAAACTTGAGTTGAGTCCAACAGAGCAGGATAAAAAGCTCCAAGCTATTCTTTGCCACAAAACCCAAATGGCCTTAAGCCAAAGTAGATTTTCGCAATTCGCTCAAACCACCGAACCCTATAACTTCTCCCTCTAATGCCCACCTTCCTTAACTCACCTCGCGTTCAAGCGATTGTGCTCGCTGTCATAGTTTTCTTTTTATTTTGGTGGAGACTCGGAACGCTTGGGTTGATTGACCCCGATGAGCCATTCTACGCGATGACTACTCGCGAAATGGTACAAAGCGGTGATTGGGTTACTCCTCGCCTCTTTGGTGAACCTCAATTCGAAAAACCTATTTTGTTTTACTGGCAAACCTGCCTATCTCAAACGATTTTTGGTGATAACGAATTCGCGGCACGACTTCCGGGGACTCTCGCGGCTACCTTTTTAGTGTTTCTCACCTGGGGAATCGGTCGAAAACTCCTTTCACCCACTGCCGGATTTCTCTCCGCCGTCGTTCTCGCGACGGGATCCATGTTCGTGATCATGTCGCGCCTCATGCTCACCGACATTTCTCATACAGTTTTTATTACAACGAGCATGTTCTGCCTGTGGCGGGCATTTCATGACGAGGACAATCGACTGAGATGGCTGATTACCCTCACGGTCGCCTCCGCCCTCGCCATGCTCACCAAAGGTCCGCAGGGCCTATTCTTTGTTATCATGGCGGGGTTCTCCTATAGTTGGGTACAAAAACTCAAACAACCCTGGTCAGCCAAGAGTTTAGCGATCTGTATTCCCCTTTGGCTACTCATTGCAACGCCTTGGTATCTCGCGATGTTCACGCTCCACCAATCCGGCCCCACCGCACCAGGAACCGGTTGGAGCTACTATTGGAATTCGTTCTTCGTCCATGAAAACTGGGATCGTTTTTTCCACTCCGAACACCAAGGCAACAATACTTGGTATTACTATTTAGAAATTCTGATTGGTGGCACGCTTCCGTGGATTCCTCTCACGCTCGCGGCGATTTGGCAAAGTGCCCGCACCTCCTTTAAAGACTTACGTGAACACAAAGGACTCTGTCTGATTCTTTGTTGGCTCATCCCTTCGTATATTTTCATGAATATAACTCAGACTAAAATTCCGAGTTATGCTTTTTTCCTTTTGGTACCCCTCGCCTTACTCGCGGGTCACACCCTGGAACGTTGGTTAAAAGATGGTTTCACACGTCGTGAATTTTGGTTCGTCTCCATTTTCACACTGATTGAAGGCGTTTTGCTGATTTGGTATACGCCAGCCTTTCATCCAAGATCGATGCCCTTCCTCGCCCAACTCATTGCGCTAGGTTTACCGTTAACTCTAGCCGGTATTTGTGCACTTCGCAAAAATACTTTTGGCTGGGTGGCCTTCTCTACCTCTTTCAGCTTAGTCTTAATCTTCATCGCCTTCTTCTGGATTGAAGACCGACTCGATGGCACGGTGGGCAGTCGCGATATCTGTAAAATCGCCGCCGAGGTCAGAAAACCCAACGAAACACTCATTACCTGTAGCTTCCTCGGTCGTGCAGCCAACTATTACCTTAAGGAAAAACCCGCTGCGATATTTGTAAGCTCACCCAAGACCCAAGAAGGAAAAGCCAAAGATAACTTCCGTCCGTTTTATCCTTTCTATTCCTACCACGCCTTACGTCAGATTAAACTAGAAACTGAATTACTTAATTTCGTCCAAGAAAAAGGTTCGGTGCTTTGTATCGGTGAACAACGCGACTTCGAACTACTTAACACGGGCAAAGTTTCATCCGTCAAAGGACACTGCGAACTTCTCGGTGCCACGGGCGAAAAGCCCGGACGTGCCGTCTTCCGTATCCACTCCCAAGAATTTAAATCGGCTAAGCCCTGATTAAATTCGCCAGAGTAATTTAAAGAAGCGGATGGTATCACGCATCGGACTAATCTTACTCACTTCGCCCTGATAAATAGTTTTCACAGGAACACTGCGAATCAGACCTTTATCACGGGCAATGAGAATAAGAACTTCAGATTCATAGTCGAAGTGATCGCTCTTGGCTGCCGTAACACAGGGATTCGCGACCGCAATCGCACGGTAGCCACACTGCGTATCCGGAATGGAACAATGACAAATCCGACTGATGATCCAGGACATGGTGCGGTTAACTAACCAGCGCACCTTGGGCATACCATCGGCATTCGAAAAGCGATTCCCAATCACCATCGTCGCGTGGGATTCTTTTATTTCTTTTATGAATAAGGGGAGATGGCCGGGATCATGCTGACCATCCCCATCCATCGTTATGCCATAATCATAACCCATTTCTGCTAGTTTCCTAAAAGCTGTTTTTAAAGCGGCGCCTTTGCCTTTGTTTACTTCGTGTTTAACCACGATGGCTCCAGCAGCCTGGGCTTCATCGAATGTATTATCGGGCGAACAATCATCGACGACGACCACGGTGGGTACAAAAGACTTGATCGCTTTCACCACCCGTGAAATGCGTTCCCCTTCTCGATAAGCCGGAACGACAACCGCAATACGTGCTTCTTCAATACGAGGTGACGACATAGATTAGTTCAGACGAGGACGGTGAACTAAAAAACTATGCGCGTTTTTCAATCGGCACGTATTTACGCTCGGTATTACCAACGTAAATCTGGCGAGGACGATGAATCTTTTGCTTCGGTGTTTCCGCAATTTCCTTCCAGTGCGAAATCCAACCAGGCATCCGACCAATCGCAAAAATCACGGTGAACATTTCCGTCGGGATACCAATGGCCTTGAGAATAATGCCACTGTAAAAGTCGACATTCGGATAGAGATTACGTTCTTTAAAGTAAGGGTCATTTAACGCCGCATTCTCTAAGCGCATCGCAATCGCAAGAAGCGGATCGTTAATTCCAAGAACTTTTAAAACTTTATCGCACTGTGCTTTGATAATCTTGGCACGGGGATCGTAGTTCTTGTAAACGCGGTGACCAAAACCCATTAAGCGAATCTGTTTGGTTTTGTCTTTCGCGTCGGCGATAAATTTCGAACCATCGTCTCCCGAGTTGTGAATCTCTTGGAGCATTTCAATGACGGCTTGATTAGCACCGCCGTGTAATGGACCCCAGAGTGCACAGACACCGGCCGAAACGGAGGGGAAGAGATTAGCACCGCCCGAGGCCACCATTCTGACGGTAGAGGTCGAACAGTTCTGTTCGTGATCCGCGTGTAAAATCAGGATTAAATCCAAGGCGCGGGCGACTTCAGGATGGATCGTGAAATCAGCATTTGGCTGCGAAAAGAGCAGATGTAGGAAGTTCGAGCAATAATCTAAACCTGGTTTAGGATAAACAGGAGGCTCACCTTCTTTCGAGCGGTGGGCTAAGGCGGCGAGTGTGCGAACTTTCGTAATTAATACCGCAGCTGTTTCGTCAAACTTAGCCAAGTCGTGCGTACGTTCATTGGTACCTAGTTCTGGATAATAACAGCCGAGAGTATTCAAAGTCGCCGATAATACGGCCATCGGGTGGGCGTTGCTTGGGAAACCGCTGAGTGCGATACGCAGGCCTTCGTGAATTTGCGAATTATCGAGAATACGTGCCTTGAACTTTTTGATTTGTTCAGCTGTCGGCAGCTCACCGTAAATTAATAAATAAGCGGTTTCGATGAAGGTAGATTTTTCCGCTAATTCTTCGATCGAGTAACCACGGTAACGAAGCAGACCCTTATCGCCGTCGATGAAAGTAACTTTCGATTCACAAGCGCCCGTGTTCGCGTATCCGTCGTCAAAAGTTACATAACCAGTCTCATCGCGCAACTTGCGGATATCGACAGCTCGTTCGGCCTCTGTGCCTACGATTACTGGGAGGACAATTTCTTTGTCATCCAATTTGAGGATAGCGTTTTTAGAACTCATGACGGTGATGGGCCGCCAAGGGAATGACCTTAGCGGTTCACTAAACTCAGAAAATTGCGGTAGATTTGCAAGCCTTTGACCTGACTTTTCTCAGGGTGGAACTGCGTCGCCAACGCCCTCCCCCGCTTAATTCCACTTACAAATCGGCCCGCATATTCAGTCTCACACCAAATGAGCGACTCCTCGGTCTTCACCAAACGGTAACTATGGACGAAGTAAAAGGGCTCGCCCTCGACCTTAATACCCTCGGTGAGCGGACCCGATTCTCTAAAAATCGCCTCATTCCAACCCATGTGTGGAATCCGCAAGCGCGGCTTTGACTCAAAGCGCGAAATGACTCCCGGAAAAATCCCTAGCCCGGCGCGATTACCTTCTTCCGATCTTTCGAATAAGGCCTGCAGACCTAAGCAGACTCCAAGAAATGGTTTATCTGATTTAATCCACTCCTTCAAAAAACTATCGAAGGATGTTCGACTCAAACAATCCATACAATCGGCGATGGCCCCCTGACCCGGAAAAACAACAGCATCAGCTTTTTCGGCATCGCGTGGATTAGCCGCTAAATAAGCATCCGCACCCGAGGCGATTAAGGCACGACTCACACTGCGCAAATTGCCCATGCCGTAATCAATCACCGCAACACGTGGACGAGGCTGAGAATCCGCAGTGCTCACAACTTAAGCAAGCGTACCTTTAGTACTAGGCACGCGTCCATCTTGACGTGGATCAATTTCGACAGCGGCCCGTAAGGCTTTGGCAAATGCTTTAAATAGGGCCTCGGCGATGTGGTGAGGCTCTTCGCCGTACTCCACTTTTAGGTGCAGATTGCAGCCTAAGGAATTCGCAACGCCTTGGAAAAATTCGCGGACAAGGGCGATGTTGAAATCCTTCACCATGAAATTGATGATGTCTGCTTGGTAGACCAGCAACGAGCGATTGCTTAAATCAATGACACAACGCGCCAAGGTTTCATCCATCGGCAGAATAAAGAATCCGTAACGACGAATTCCCGCTTTGTCGCCGAGGGCTTCCTTAATGGCAGAACCTAAAACGATACCCACGTCCTCAACGGTGTGGTGATAATCTACATCGGTGTCGCCCGTAGCTTTAACTTTTAGGTCGATCATCGCGTGACGACTAAGCAACGTCAGCATGTGGTCAAAAAAGGCCACCCCGGTGCTGATTTCGGATACGCCCGTGCCGTCTAGATTTACCGATAAATCTATCTTGGTTTCGGCGGTATTACGTCGAATCGTCGCTTGGCGAGTTCGTGCAGTCATACCCAAGAAATCATCGCTCCAGACCTAAATGTCAACCTCACCCTTCCGACCAAGCCCTGGCGGCCTTTAAAAAAGCATCCATTTCGGCATCCGTTCCCACGCTTATTCTTAACGACTTTTCCGTCAAGGGATGATGCGGAAAGCAACGTACTAAAATTTTATGCTCTTTCAAAAAATTAAACGCCGACTCCGCCGTGGCACTCGAAAATTCGTGCGTCTTACTTCTCGGTTTAGCTAAAATAAAATTTCCTGACGAAGGATTAATCTTCCAGCCCAACTGGGTGAGTTCGCTAATCAATCTTGTGCGAGTGGTTTTAATTTTTTCGATATTTTTCTGAACCCATTCCCGATCCTCCAAGGCGGCTACCGCGGCGACTTGGGCCAATCGATCGACATTATAACTATCTCGAACTCGGTGAAGAATCTCCGCGACCTTCGGCGAGCAAAGCGCATAACCTACACGCATTCCGGCCAAGGAATATGACTTGGAAAGCGTACGGGTGACGACGACGTTCGGATATTTCAACGGCAATTGCGTGCAGTCTTCCTCTGCAAAATCTGCATAAGCTTCATCCACGACTAAGATACCGGAAAATACTTGAGCTAATTCTTCGACGTTTTTCGCTGAAAAAGAAATTCCCAAAGGTGCGTTGGGATTAGTCAGGAAAAAAATCGGGGCTCTACAATTGACGACTGCATTAATATCCAACGAAAAATCTGGAGTAATCGGCACTTTGACTACGGAGGCACCTTGAATCGCGGCGATGACTGGGTAAAGCGAGTAACTCGGATCCAATAGGCCAATCGGGCGATTTAAATCTGCGTAAGACCTGACCAATAAATTAAGAATGTCGTCCGAGCCGTTACCCACGACAATATTTTCGGCGTTGTAGCCATGCAATGCAGCAATCGCTTTACGCAATGGGGCAGAATCGGGCGATGGATAAAGCCTTAAGGCCGCACCATCGGTTTCTAAATGCTTTTTAATCGCTTCAACCACCTGCGGGCTAGGTGGATAAGGATTTTCGTTGGTATTTAATTTAATCCATCCTCCACCCTGCGGTTGTTCACCGGGAACATAACCCTTCAGCGATACAATGTGCGGATTGGGCAACGGCTCCGAGGACATTAGCGTAACTTTAATTTAGTTTGGGAAAACTCATTCATCCGATTCTTAATCTGCGCGGTCTCGGTCATCTTGAGTACACTTTCGGCCAAAGATTTCAATTCGGCGTGCGTTGAATGTCGTAAAATAAATCGCACTTCAGGAATCGACCCGGGTGACATACTTAATTCATCTACTCCCATCCCAACGAATAAAGGGGCCCACAGTGAATCTCCGGCCAACTCTCCACAAACAGCGGAAACGACATTATTCTTTTTAGCCGAAGAAAATATCTTATCGATGGTGCGGATAAACCCAGGATGGGCGGGCTCATAAAGCGTCGCGACTCTTTGGTTACCGCGATCCACGGCGAGTAAATATTGGACTAGATCATTCGTACCCACACTGAAAAAGTCGACCTCTTGGGCTAACTCTTCCGCAACGGCTACGGCAGCAGGAATTTCGATCATCGCACCCAGACGGATTACTTCTTTGGGCGTCACGCCTTCACTCGCGAGTTCGGTGGCGACGCCTCGGAGAAATTGTTTCGCTTTACGTAATTCCTCGAGACTCGAAATCATCGGGAACATGATGGCGGCGGGACCTAATTGCGCCGCGCGCAATATCGCCCGTAATTGCGGTCTAAAAATATCGGGGCGATCCAAGCACAGTCGGATCGCACGATAACCCATAAACGGATTAGCTTCGTCGGTTAAATCGCCCAAGCGCTTATCTCCGCCTAAATCCAGTGTGCGAAAAGTAACTAATTTGCCGTGCGCTTGTTTAACGACTGCGGCGTATTCTTCATACTGTTCTTCTTCGGTCGGCCAAGCATCGAGACGTAAAAATAAATTTTCAGTGCGATAAAGTCCGACGCCGTGCGCGTAGTAACGGCTCATATCTTCCATATCTTCAGGACCACCGATATTGGCTTGGAGACTAAAACTCACGCCATCGAGGGTGCAATCGGGCAGGCCGATTTCTTTCATCACGCGATCGCGACGATTCTGGATCGTCACTTCTTTGGCCTGATAGCTCTCAATCGTCTGCGCCGTCGGATTAATAACCACGAGACCCAATTCACCATCCACTAAAATAACGTCGTCTTCATTCACCGCATCAAGCAACCCGCGCACGCCAACGACGGCGGGAATCTCGAGCGAACGGGCCATAATGGCGGAGTGGCCGGTGCGACCGCCCTCTTCAGTTACAAACGCGATTACGCCGTCGGTCGGCAGAGTCGCCGTTTCCGACGGGGTTAAATCTTTGGCTGCCACGACGGGTTTACGTAGTGGAGTTCCGACGCGCTCTGGACTGATACCCACTAATTGATTCATAACCCGACTCGTCACATCACGAATATCGGAGGCGCGCTCGCGGAGAAAATCATCCTCCATCTTTTCAAAAATATCGATGTAGTGTTGGGAGACTTCCTGAAAACAAAATTCAATATTAAATCCAGTTGCACGCACTTGTTTGATCACTTCATCAACCAAGGCCACATCTTCTAAGACCAATAAGTGTGCATCAAAAATCGCGGCTTCCGATTCACCTAATTCGCCAACCACTTTATCTCGAAGATGAGTGATTTCATGTCGCGTGGCGATGAGAGCCTCTTCAAATCTGCGAATTTCCGCATCGAGATCCCCCACCTTAACACACGACGCCAGCGGCACACCTTTCTGAAGTAAATAAACCGGGCCACGACCAACACCGGGAGCAGCGGCGATGCCCTTCAAACGAATTTCTGGCCTAGAATTTTCGGCCTGTTGCATAAAGCGATAAGCACATTCGGCTCGATGCGATTAAGCAAGGAGGATTGTTAGGCTTCGGATGACTCCAGCTCATCTATCGGTGAAAGAATATCATTATTTTCACTATCCGGCATACTCATGTCGGACAGATCATCTTGTTCCAAACTAGCCACCATCGCATCCGGCGTAATATTCTCTGTCAGTTCCTCAAAATCGTCACTCACCCCTTCACCGATGTGATAGAGTAAGCCACTGTATTCCGCGGGCAGAGTGACTCGGAGCTGAACAAAAACCACCGCAACTAAACACGCATAAGAAGCAACCTGGCTCATGCGATAGACGAATAACCTCAACCATGTAAATGAAAGATAAGCCTGCTTAGATTTATCGGCCGCAAGACATTCCAGTTGGGCCTCGTGTAAACGCACTTTCGCTTTAAATCGATTTTTTAACTCCGGAGATTCTTGAATAAACTTAAGTAAACGAGCCTCTTCCACCCGCGAGATATTTCCCTCGAGATAGCGCTCCACCAAAACTTCAAACTCGGCCAAACTCATTTCAAATACTCATCTCCCATGAGTTCGCGTAAGGCCTCACGTGCGCGATTGATTCGACTTTTAACCGTGCCGATGGAAAGCCCAAGCTCTTGCGCAATATCTTCATAGGATATGTTTTGGACGTTACGCATGGTAAGGATTAGAGCATGTTCGGGCTTTAATTGTTCCATGCAGTCGGCAACTTTTTTAACGAATTCATTGTGTTGTGCTTCGTGGCCTGGACCCTGGGCACCATCCGATAAAATATCATGCAAGGTTGCCCCTGCATCTTCCCCGAGATCTGCGTCTAATGACATCGACTCATCACGCTTGCGGCGTTTCCAATACCAGTAGCGATTCCGAGCTAAATTAGTTCCAATTTGATAAATCCAGGTCGAAAAACTGGCATTTCCACGAAAGGTCGCGAGTGCACGATGGGCACGAATAAAAGTATCTTGGGTAATCTCTTCAGCGTCTTGGCTATTTCGGAGCATCGAAAAAACCTTAGCAAAAATTCTCTCCTGATATTTTAATACCAATTGGTTGTAGGCATCCAAATCACCCATGCGGGCACGATTTAGGGTAAGCTCTTCTGATTCATTATCCATAATTAGGGGTAATTAATGGTTGGGGGAACTGACTATAGTACTGACATCCTTGCAGAATTCAACTGCTGTCTTTAGTGTATTTTACGCCCCAAAGGACCCATGTTTATCTCTAGTAAGAAGAAAGCCATCGTGCAGTGGTACAATTGCACCCTTGGCACAAAGGGCAGCTTTGAAACTCTACCCGCAAAACTCCCCACAGAGAGTCTGTTACCATCCATTATTCTCACTCAGAATGCTGGTCATCTTTCGATCGAATCAGTGGCGGGTAAAAAGATTTTTGTGAATGGAAATTTACTGATTAAGCCAACGCCGATTTCCGAAACCACGACTCTGCAATTTCCCGACTCACTTTGGATAATCAGTCCAAGTCCCGAAATAGATTTCAGTGAAGTAAATAATACTCTTTGGACTTTGTTCGATGCTTCGACCGGCGAAAACATTGGCCAGTATCCCTCAAGTCAACTTTTGAACGCCGCCCAGCACATGGGTCGCGCCCCCGAAACCCTTGCCTGCACCCCTCAGGGTTTAGAAGTGGGTTTTAATCTTTCGCAGATTGCCAGTCACCTGAGTCCCCACGAAGAAAATTTTACGCCGACCAAATCTTCCGTAACTTTAGCCGAAGAAAAAAATAAAGGCAGTCACAGCTGTCCAGTCTGTTGGACACGATTTAATCCAGGCGACGCTCTGAGCATCGCCGTGCACGAAGATCTGCGCGGTGATCCGATTCTCGGTAGCGATGTTCGACTGCGCTTCCATCCCACCCGCTTTAACGATCATGGTCTCGCCCTCGACCCTATGGGCCTCGCCTGCACCGACATCGCTTGCCCTCATTGCCGTCGCCAACTCCCGCCAGGCTATCTGGATATGCCGCACCAGATTTTATCGATCATAGGAGCCCCTAGCGCAGGTAAATCGTATTATTTAGCCGTACTTACTAGAATTCTCCAAGAGAAACTACCGACCGACCTAGGACTGGCCTTTAAGGACGCCGACCCGACGGGTAATCTGCTCCTCAATCAAATGCGGAACTCCCTCTTCTCCGCCACCACACCCGAAGAGGCTCTCCTCGGCAAAACTGCCCTCGAAGGCGCCACCTACGAAAAACTTCCGCGACTTGGACGCATCGTCTCTCTACCCCGTCCGTTTATTTACACGCTCAGCGTTCCCAGCCAAAAACAAAAAGAGACCTCGATTATTTTCTACGATAACGCCGGTGAACATTTTGAGCCCGGCATCGATATCCATGACTCGCCTGGCGCGATGCACGTCGCCACTGCAGCGGGACTCATCTTCCTTTTCGACCCCACCGCAAATGCCCGCTTCAAAGCAAAATTAGTAGGCGTCGAAGATCCTCAACTTTCCATCAAAGGTCGCATCGATCAGCAAGATACGATTCTCGCTGAAATGGAAACACGGATCAAACGCGTCTTAGGCCTCTCACAAAAAGAACGCATCGCCACTCCTCTAGCTTTTGTCGTTGGCAAATGCGACACTTGGCAATTCCTCCTCACGTCACCACTCGAACCCATTCTGCAAAATGGAAAAATTGACCTGGAAGCCATTCACCGAAATTCTGACCGCGTTCGAGAAGTCCTGATCCAACTCTGCCCAGGACTCGTCGCCACCGCAGAATCTCTCACCCAAGAAATTCGTTATTTCGCCGCGACATCTTTCGGACACCAACCCGTCGTGATTACCGAAGGCGCTAATAAAGGTCGTATCGCACCCGACCCCCAAAAACTCGCGCCCGCCTTCGTCGAAGCCCCTGTTTATTGGCTCATGCATTTAGCTTCGCCTGAATTGATTCCTGGAAAATAATTTCATGCCTCTGCAACTCATATTCACTTCCGCCCCCCGTGGCCTCGTGGCTGGGCGATCGGGATATTGCACCGTGGCACGTCATCGTTCAATTCCGGATCGACTCGCCCAAATTTTAGAATCACTCGGCACCCCACATCAAAATCCTGAAGGCGCCACTTTCACTTTTCGAATCATCGAAGCAAGTAATACTAATTGGTTTGTCTTATCACGATTTGTGGCTCGCGGACTCGATTACTCACAACGCGATAACCGTCTAGCTCATCACTTAATTTTCACCGCGGAAGAAGCCGCCGTTCTCCCACCGCCTTCAGCGATGGCGTTTCGCTGGAATGGCTGGCTGACAGAATGGACCAAAGAACCGACGTGGCTAACCGAAGACCCTCGTCCACTTATACTCGATAACGCTCCACCACTTCGCCCGGCCTCTGCCTGGCGTGAATTCTCGGGCACCGGTGCGAAAGCTGCTTGGTTAGTGAATGAAGTCGGACCCGTGACACTTTGCCTCACACAACCACCCGAAGACAAAATCCTGCTTCGCCTCTTAGCCGAATCAGCCGCCTTGTTGGGAAATTCTTCATGGTATGCCACCTTCACTTCTAATGTAATTGTCACCGGATCAGACGGATTTCATTGGGCAGTCGGTCTGGTTACTGGCCGACCTGAAATAAATCTCAGTCAAACCCAACAACTGCCCGCCCCCACCAGCGAACTCGCCCGCCAAGCAGCCACGGGAAACAGTGCGACGATTCCGGTTCGCGCAGCCGGTGAAAAAAATAGCTCAGCGGTTAATAATTCTAAATCAAATCAGTCTAAACTTCCCTGGAATGTAATAATAGCTTTCTTCAGTTTGGGAATTTTAGCGATCATTGCCGCCCTCGTCATCGGCCAGTTTAGTTACGATTCTAAAAAAACTCCTACACCCAGCAGTCCGACAGCTCCGGCAATCAATACGACGCAAAGTAGCGATATTTACCGTAGTAATATTGCGATACAAGGGGTCGCCAGTTTCCTCGACAGCGAAAGGTATGTCGATGCCGGTAAACTCTGGCTCGAAAGTGTAAATCATTCCCCCACTTTTGCTGAGCGTTATCGCGAGCAATACCTAAAACGGATCACCAAAAACTACGCGGAGAAAACAGCGGCTCAACTTTTACAACGACTCGCCCAACCTAATCTTAATCAGAGTACGGTCTCAGAAATCGGTGAAGAAGCCGCCACTGCCGTACGCATAGGGACTGAGTTAAATATTCCCGTCGATGCTCACTGGAAAAAGTTAGCGAACGTTAACGAACAAATTCAAATTATTTCTCAATTAGATATTCGTCCGGTTATCTTAATCAGCGGTAGCTGGCAAACGACTGACCTCGGGAAATCCGCACCCTCTTCCGCGGAGTTCAAATTAAGCAATGCGGGGGCGGAAAAGATTTTGAAATTTATCGAGATAACCAAGGTAACTCCCGAACTAACCGTCAGCGCCCGTGTGCGTTTACTTCCGTTAACGAGTTTTCATAAACGCGATAATCTTTCGCCTTACCTGAATGCTGAAATCCGTCGTGGTGGACAGAGCTATTGGATTGAAACCAGTGGCACTGCGGGCAACGCACCCATTGTCGTGGGGATTGGTCCGAAGAAGAAATCCTTAGAACTTAATTTTAGCGATGGTACTGCCACGAGTTTACAGGAACAAAATCGATTACTAGAAATTGTTTTACCCGATGGTTCGCATCAGTGTATCGCCCTCATTGCAGATTGGAAAAAAATCAAGCCTCTCAATCTCGGCACTTGGGCTCTCGATGTAGAACGCGATACCGGCATCGTTCAAGCCGCCACTTGGGCTGAAAATGCATTAAGAGCCTTCCAACCCGAAACCGGAACGGTCGGACTCTACCCCACCGGACACGAATTCCCCGATCGTGACCTCGCCTCCATTCGCGCCACACGTTCGCTGCTCGAAACCAATTTACTCCGCAACGAATACAAAGAAAGCACACGCATCTCGAACCAAGAAAGCATTAAGTCGCGCAAACAGTTCTTTGCCCAAGGTGATTATATCAACGCCGGACGTCCGTGGTCGCTCATCATCGTCAGCCCTAAAGGCGATGCCGGTGCCACCCTCATTGAGTTTCAATAAGCCGAATGCAAATTGATAAACTCATTGCACGAATTCGCGGACAACTTGAAATTGGCACGCCCGACCTCGAAGCGCGGACCTTAGCGAGTGAGTACTCCGCACTTTGCCAACGTGCCCGTGAACGCCTTGAGCAATGCAATACCCTGATTCGCAATGGTAATGATTATGCAGCTTTTCAAATCGCCGAAACTGAACCCGACCTCTTAACGCTGGGTAGTCAATTGAGTTTTGCCGATTCCGAGCGGTGGCATACACTCTGTCGTGAACGCGGACTCCCCTCTGGTTTCATTCTCGATGAACAACACATTTTAGCGGTCGAAGGGTTATATGGAAAATCCATCGGTGAAAACCATCAGCTCTATCGCGAATACCGTGAAGCCATGCGCACCCACGATGAAGATCGTGCCCTCAACGTCCTCCGCTCTATCGTCAGAATTAATCCCGAAGACCCGACCGCTCGCTCAGAGTTAATTCGCCTATCCGCCAAATTTATCCGCGAGTCACTCCATAGCTTAGGGAAATTACTGGATGAAGATAAAGATGATGAAGCGATTCATTTGATGGGGCAAATGGAACGTTTTGGTGATGATGAATTAAATTCCAAACCGGAGTGGATTAATGCACTGAATCGCCGAATCACGATTTTACGTCAGAAAGCGTCTCAACAAATCCCCGCGCTCATTAAAGAAGCTGAGTCAGCTAAAAACAATCAGCTCTGGGAGTTGTGTATTAACTCTCTCGCGAGAATCAGAACACTCGAGCGCGACCACCAGCTCAGTCTCTCCGAGAATGTTCAATCCTCCATTAAAAGTCTCGAAAATTGGGCGGGGGAACTGGCGACTGCTCACGAAGCCGAAGCAACGATAAAATCCAACACCCAACAACTCGTGACGCAGTGGGAAAATCTTTCAGCAAGTATTCAAAAGGGCAACTCGCCCGTCTTTTTAATCTCTAGTCTAAATGACTGGCTAGAACGTGCGAAGAATTTTACGGAAAGTCTTCCGCCCGGCTTAATTGATAAAGTTAATTCCGCGCTGAAATTAACACGGGCACGCCTCACTCGTCGCTACGCCCTCTTAATTTCTACCTGGATCGCTGGTTTTCTCATTCTCGTAGGCGCACTCTTTTACGGCTATCGCACTCAGGAATTAAAATCGGAGGCCCGGCGGAACTTCCAAGAAATTCGGTCTCTGCTCGAAGCCTGGGACACTGAAACCGCCGCTCAGAAACTGACCAGTGATAATAATTATAGTATGGTAAACGAGAAAAGTTCAGAATTTTTAGACGAGTATACAGAAATTAAAAAAGAGATCCAAAAACAACGCGAAAGTATCACCACCCTCCGCACTGAAGCGAGTTACCTTCAACAAGTCCTCAAATCAGGTATTAATCTCTCAAACTATGCGGAAGTTAATATCCACGCCAAGGCCTACATCCAAGCCATCACCCAAGTGGGACCCAAGGCTGCCGAAGATTTAAAGAAATTATGTCCCGACCCAGCGCTGATTCTTTCGAGCTGCCAAAAAATCACCGAAGAAAGTCGGACGCAATTATTCAATCTACGTATCCAACTTAAGAAATCTATAGGGAGTAACGACAAAATTTTGGATTTACCGAATGCGCTTAACACCATTGAGAAAATTCGTCCACTCATTCTCAGTCTCTCGATTGCGGGCGTGAAAGACCTCGATGAAGCGAATGCCGAAATTGATCGAGCGAACATCCGAATTGAAAGTGAAAATCAAGCCCTCTCCCAACTGCAGAGCCTCACTCAGGCCACCGATCTCAAATTGTATCTCAGTGCCTTAGGTTCAATGATCAAAAATAACACGACGAACTCCCCTTTAAGTAAGCGTGCACAAAATATCATTAATCATTCACCCAAGATTCTCACACTACCCCGCTCTGTTTTAGCTCCACACATCGGTGCCATGTGGGATAATATTCCCAATACAGATTCCTCCGGACTATTTCAACCGTCTCAACTCACGCCCTATGAATCGAATATTGTTCAAGCATTAGCGGATAATCGCACTGCCCTATCGATGCGCCGATATTATGTGCGCCAAAACTCCTCCGAGGGGATTAAAAAAATACGTTCCGTGGTGATCTCGGGCGAACTTGACATACAACGCAAAGGCTTCAACGGCGGTATTGAATATGTAATCACAGGCAAAGAATTAAATCGGGACGGTGAATTCATCGACTCTTCCTGGAGTCGCCGAGAATTCCGAACCGAAAAAGGTGAATTCATCTCGAAGGGCGAAGACCTTGTTGAAGAAACCCCTCTGGGTGAACTTGATTACCTCCGACAGTTCAATCGCTTCTTCGAAGTTAAAAATGGTCAACTCCCCGAGCCCATCATTCGTAAACTTGATTTAGTCCGTCGCAGCCCAGCTCCATTCATCGAATTGCGCGCCTATCAGCTGCAAGAACTTTTCAAAGTCGCCAATCAACGTCCCGAAATCTGGGGCATCATGTATTCACCTTCGGCCCTACGCGACGCGGAGCAACTCCGCCGTATCACCCAAAACTCAATCAATGCGCATGACTTCCTGTTTAAAGAAAAATGGAACGATGCCCTCGGTGAGCTAAAATCCATTCTTCTTCGTCAAGGCGGTTGCACCTACGCTGAAGAAGCGCGTTTTTGGCGAAGTCTCTTAGCCACGCTACGCACCCAAAAAATGATTTATGTCGGCTTCCAGTCTGCTGACGGCGAAGCGATTCTGCGCGAGAAACTTTCCGACAACCTCATTTTCGGTATCGATAACGAAGGTAAAGCTAATGTGATTTATCGCGTCGATGCCGACGGCAACCGCACCCGAATCAACGAGCCCGCACCTCTCTCGCCCCTTTTACGTTTGTCCACCACGGTCACCGAGGCCGCGCGGTCTTCCAATATCCCTGCCAACCTTAATCCACCTGAAGGAGGCTGGGAAGTCATCCTCCTCGGCCGTGATTTATAAACGATGAGTAAACAATCCACATTTCGTCTACGCTGGAAAGGTACCATTTCCGAACCGCTCTCCTTAGGTCAGATTAGCGATAAATTACGTTCCGGTGAAATTAGTTTAATTCATAACATCGAAGTCGAAGGCTCATGGATAACCATCCGCGAATATTTCCGGACTATTGGCTTAAGTCGCTCGCCCATCACCACCGCCACCCAAATCAAAAATCAGGAATCGGGCAGCAACCCTCCC
>Ga0209088_10001146_pt1 | contig 17390 bp, 18 predicted proteins | sample S_140625_EF_Meta_FD_187324 | JGI IMG/M metagenome (GOLD analysis project Ga0209088, IMG submission 187324) | Freshwater microbial communities from Lake Simoncouche, Canada to study carbon cycling - S_140625_EF_MetaG (SPAdes) (version 2) | ecosystem: Environmental > Aquatic > Freshwater > Lake ... | reverse complement strand
AAGGAGCGGATGATAAGGCTCTCTTTGGTTTTCCCAACGATGTCATTTCCATCAAGGAGTATCCGACTGGATACATTCCATTTAACTTTCCAATTGTATCTCGTCTGTGTCATCTGAACGAAGACGAGATTCACTTGGTTCTTACATTTGATACAGCCGTGCAGGGTAAGGTAGATATTATCGCGCAGAAGTTCGATGACTTGCCCGAGGATGATTTCAAGGTGAAGTATTACTACACTTTGAACGAGGAGGGTGGTATGCTTTTAAAGACGGAGCAGTACATTTCCTTCATCTACTGTGATCGGATTTCTCGGATTAACTACTATCCTTCTGCGATCCGCATTCAGCGACTGGATCTTGACCAGAATGCGCCGTAAACACTCTTCATGGTTTTATTTAAAAAGTGCTGAGACGAATGACTTAGATCTTCAAAGACAGTTTCAATGACTGCGCTGGGATTCTCAGTCGGTCTGACCATACGCCTACTATAACCACCTTTGCCTCTAAAAAAACCACGACTGCTGGGTGCGCCACGACCGCTTGGTGCGCCACGAGCATTACCACGACCACGACCCCGACCATTATTCCTAGTTCCCGAATTTCGTTGAAAGAGCGCAGCAGCATTACGAACCGTCGTGTGATGCTCAGCAGGAAATGCGTCAGCTCTCCCAACATTATCAAACATTTTTTTGAAAATAGACGGGCGCTCAAAGATAAAAGCACGGCGCACAGGAGGCATCTTCGGAACAATTGTTTCCACTTTCAGCAATTTGTCCGGAAAAAAACTCCGAAACAGTACTCTGTACGTGGATGCAAACGATTTCTGCGCTGCGGTTTCCAGAGGAAAGAGAAGCTGTGAATACGGTCCCGCATCTTTTAATGCCTCTCTCTGGGCAAACTTATCCAAAACATAGAATCCTGTACGACTATCAAAGCGCACCTTTGTGATTCCAAGATCCGGTATATCAATACCCGTTGTCTCCAGCATCTTCATATACGTTTCCAGGTTGGCTTCAATGGCGGAGCGCACTGCATCGTCAGCATCTTTCACCGAGTCACTAGGAAGCTCAGTTAACTGAAAATTACCATTGATACCGTCCAAGATACCTGCGCTCGTGATAGACGCACATGGTAAAAATGCGAAATTATTTGACAGAGCCTGAATTTGCCCAATCACTTCTTCTTCGCTAGCGGCATCAGTCATAACCGTCTCCGCATTCTTTTTTAGCCACGGATGGAGAACAAGTTCAGGTATTCCTCGATGCCGCCGTTTATCCGAATACATATACGACAGAATCTCAGCAAGCTTTCCAGGACGCCTCGCATTTAATTCCAATATATATTTGCTCATGGCAGTGTCCTTCACCGTGAGTGCCTTTTGATCGAGACTTTCAAGCGCATCATAATCAGCAATCGCCATCCAGCCGTGTATATCAGGATAGTTAGGATGAATACAGTTGTCCCACGACTTGACTTCCTGTTTTCTCAAAAGTTCAGTCGCCGCTTCTTGTTCTCGTGTCGCAAGTAGTTGTGCAGCTTCTTCTGGGCTTATCTCGCCACGTCCCACTTTATCATCTATATCCTCTCCTTTGACTACAGGCGCACATTCATATGTAAAATGACTACATCGCTGAATGGGTGCTGTTCCGTCTAACGCTTTGATATCTCCGCCACGAAACATAGGTGATGGCGAAATCAAGCAGACAATTCGCATTGATTTTCTTGTAACATACACGTTCATGGCATTGAATCTCTTACCTACCGTGTGTGCGCCGAAAGGAACGTAGGGAAAAGGATAGAAAAAGACATTGTGAACAGGCGTCATACAGAAGGAGTCGCCTACCGGATCTCCTAAGAAATCACGTATGAAGGAGCGCGAATCATCTCCTTTTGCGATGTCGGGCAGTCGTATACCACGAAAGAGTAGTGTCCCAGCTGGTATTTCAACAAGCGGCAACGTAATTTCTTTATCTATCCCCGAAAGGGTCTTATAAGGTAGTGTTTGTGAAAACACAGCCGGCTCCATCTACGATATCATGTGATTTTTTCCCCTTTCTTTATCCGATCTCTAAGAAAAGAAAGTCAATGCGTATGCAATTTTGTAGTGATTTACATCTTAATAGTCATCCGTTCTACAAAAAGGATGAATATGAAGAGTTTGAAACGATACTTGAACCTGTCGCAAAAGCACTTGTCTTATGTGGTGATATCGGTATAGTAAATAGTGCCATTGTAAATTCCTTTTTTCGCTGGTCTCACGATAAATGGGACACTATCTTCTGGATTCCAGGATTCCATGAATGTATGAATTCTTTACATGATACAGACGTCTTTACAAAACGAATTCAACTTATGCGCGAGTCTGTCTCCAAGTATCCTAATGTACACGTCATGTATAGGGAACGTTTCTTCACTGATGACGGGTTTCTTTTTCTCGGGTGTGCTTTATGGACTCGTATTGTAGATCCTATTGTTCATAGTCAAATGCCTGTTCTTCAAATAGAACACGAAAAGGATGCTGCGTGGTTAAAAGAGCAAATCCAGACGTCTAATAAACCCACACTGGTTGCGACGTATATGGCGGCAACATATCAACTTCTTGATGATGGATGGAAAAAACCGGCTGAAGAAGTATTTTATGCTGCCGATACTGAGATTCTTATAAAACCGCCCGTCGTAGCATGGATATCCGGGCACATTCATAAGGCACTCCAGCTCAAAAAAGAGTGGTTCGGATCGCATGTTTTACTTGTAACGAATGCCTTAGGATATCCTGGTGAAGAGACCGGATATCGCAAAGATGCAGTTCTTCGTATTGGTTAGACATGTGCTATATTTTGTATATTATTTTCAAAACCCTGAATGGATTTTAAAAAGTTAGCATTCTTGTAAAAAGCAATCGGACGTCTTTCTTTAATATACTGCATGGCGTCTTCGTGTTTCATTCCTGTAAATACCATTAAGAACATTGCAGTGACGGCGGCGCTTCTCTGCATTCCAGCAGCACAATGAATAAGAATTGTTTTTTCTTGTTTGTACTCTAAAAGAAGTTTGTAGACAATCTCAAAAGACCATAGTTCCATATTTCGTATTTCTTCCTCTTCAAGATTGTCATCGACTGGTACACGATACCGTCTTCTCATCGATGAATGAAATGGCAGATCTTTTGTACAATTAAAGACGGTTTCAATACCATGCTGTCGGAGAAAGACTTCATCCATTGATGCCATTTTGTTTCCAAGCCAAATTCGCGGGACGATTAGATCGGCATTATTGAATGGAGGCAATGTGGGATCTGGCATGTTCCAAACTTGTGTTTAATCATAAAAAAATTGGGCAGACTTTCCACGTTTGGTTTATCACTCAAAAAGTGATAAAATGCTAACTAGACATTTATATCGCCACGACGAAGTGATGACGGCACTTCTCTGGTGTCTTCAAAAGAGACGTGTAGAAGAGAGTTTATTCTGGCTACAAGAACTACTTGACTCTGAACTCTATGATGACGTGTTTAAAGTCATATTCAAAGGATGGCTCTGGAGTTTTGGCTGCAAGCAGATGGGCTGGTTCGAAGCCTATTACGCGCTTTATAAGAAGGAAAATATTGATGAGGATGAAATTGTCAACTTATTCTACTCGCTTATTCGTTTGGAGCGAGATATCAGCGTTCTAGCTCTGCTTTGTCTCGGTGTCGACTTTGAATTGGAACCTCTTCCTCCTACGCCGAAAAAAGACAAAGTTGCCCTGAACTATCATGATACTCTTCAACTGTCATTTATTCGGTATGCAGCTCTTGGTAAGGCGAAATCGGCTTTTACAATTGCGATGCAGATGTACCTTTGCGATGAGGCTGCCGCCTGGGATTTCCTTGTCGGGCTCGGTGTTCCATCACAACTCAATTGTCTAGTGAACGAACAGGATGATCCTGATGTAAAGATTGCTTCTCTGGCAGCCGCCGTTGGTTTCTTGTGTATTAAAGGGAAAAAGACGCCATTCCAGATCGTTGAAGTGGATGCAGGCACTGCAAAGAAGCGCACGGAGTGGAAACAGATGGAGGGTCGCCGACAAAGGCGGGAATACGCCATTCCAACGATGTGCTTAACATGGCTAACAGCAAGAGGATGTGTTTCATATAAAAAACATACTCTGGGTGAATTGCGGGGAATTTCTCTTGATGCGCTTCGTTATCGTGCCTGTCCCTTTTGGCAGAGCGCCGTTGAATCTGTAAATAATGAGGATGATATGGCAGTGGAGACATTCTGGGATACTTACTTTCCTGATGATAAACCTGACGAATGGTCTCTTCTTGATCAGAAAAAGAGTCATGGTCCTGGGACTCTAGCTCTAAATGAAGAGCGAAGCTTCAGCAAGCATCTTCGAAAGTGGTACAGTAATAGCGGCAGTTGTATCCTCTGGGATTGCCTCAAATCCGTTTTGCGAATCTTTGACGCGAGCAGTGTGAGCCAGAAATGGTCAGATGGCTATGCAGCAATGTATGAAAAGAGGAATCTTCTCCATCGGCGTGGTAAACTGGCATTTAAGGTCGTGAAAATTGACGGGACTGAGCTAGTTGTAACAAAGCGTGTACCTGTAGATGTTGAATCAGAAAGATCAGACAGTTCAGAGGATTAATCTACTTATTATGTTCTTAATATCGCTCTTATTCGTAGGTCCTTACTATGTAGCAATGGTTTCGCTAGTCTTAGTAACTTATACTATCTTCTTCTTGGATACTACACCTGAAGAAAAGCCAGAAGAATACACAATTATGACGCGTTCTCGGACTCGTCGTTCTAAGCAATACCCATCGCTCTGATTTCCCGCAGATCATTTGTTGATTTACAAAGTTCTTGTGTAAAAAATACAATCCGATTTAAACGATGAACTTGTTCACCAGGATCTTCATATAAAATACTAACAGCATGATACTCATAACAATATTTCTTCCATTTCTCTATTTTTTTTGTCTGTTGGCACGATTTTGAATTAATCGCCCATTTATAAAGTGGCTCATCATATATAACTCCGTGATATTGATGCTGTAGTTCAATAAAATCTAATAGAAGTTCCTTATCATTACTAGCAAAAACCGACTGATCAAGAGCCTTCAAGGAGAGTTGTTTATTATTTAAAAGCGCAAATCTACTTATATTATATTCTGCATAGCGCAATGATTCAAGTGTCCAGTGCATATAGCCCCACTTGATTAGTTGTTCGTAAACATTTATGGTCTGAAAAAGAGTAAAGGGAAGATTTGTAACCATATTTCTGGGTGTAAGGGGATCAGGAAATAAATAATCATGATGTTGTAAACGTGTACGAATATCACCCAATAAAGATGTTGCTTCAAATCTGTAAATCTTTTTCTGAGTCCAGTCAATAATGTCTACCGGTTTTTTCGGAATTTCAAATGTAGCCGGATCCACGTCATTTGCAACCTTGAATTTACGCAAGCGAATTCTATTTACAAACATCTTTAAAATAAAACGAATACGTTGATTTGTTTGAAATAGAGAAGATGCTGCAGAATATGGAATCATAGGTGTCAGTTGCTGTTTTTGTTTTATGCCAAACGTATGTAAAGTATGCGACTGAAGTGATCGTACTAATGTTGCTAATGATGCATCATTAAAATCAAATAAAAAGCTCAAAGGTACATTGAGTCTTCTTGGGAAAAGTCTCCATACTTCGATGCGTTTTTTTTTGCTTTCTACTTCAAAATATTCACCCCGACGTAAAATACGAATGCGAGTAAATTTCGTCTGCTCGTTTTGAATCCGTTTCTTTTGTCTCTCTTTCTGTGCTTCTTGCTTTGATTTTTTTGGAGCTTTTCCTAGAGCAAACATCTAGATATTTATGTTTCTTCTATTTTAAATACCACAAGAGATTTTTCTGTTTTAAAACCACAAAGCCTATAGCTACTATTATACAAATCTTGCGTCAATCTGTCATGAAACACTATCGATCCGTCATCACAAATAGCACGTTGCAATGAAGGCAGTGCCTTTGTATTGTTTGTCTGTATAGTAAAGCCATGCTGTGGGCAGAATTCTGTTCCTGTGTAGACAGGTTTCCGACACCTATGTGCGAGCTTGTCATTATAGACAAGTTCCATACATTGCTCTGCAACTTCATCTTGTTCAACTATATGAAGTTTAATCTTATCCTTTACAACTTCATTCCAAAGAAGTTTCTCTGGTTTTCCCACTTCTTCGGCAATTTCTTTCACAAGTTCTCTGGCTTTTGCTATGAATATTGATTCAAGGCTTTCCCACAAGTCGCGGTTGACTGGGTACGACATGTTTGTTGCGATCAAAGGGAGGGCGGAAAAATCAAATTTTAGCCTTACAAGTCTATTGTAGATGTCTCATTGGGGACCACTTCTATGGAAATTACTTCATGCACTTGCGGAAAAGCTCGGCACACAAAAGCCTGAGATTTTGGCGGCAGACGAAGCTCGAGAAATGGTTCTCATTTTACGCGGACTCGAAGTGATCATGCCATGCGAGAAATGCCGCAAACATTACAAGGAATACAGAGTTAAGAACCCCTACGACTTATTTGCGCAGAGACGAGGTCTAGGATTGAAAAGGAACGTGAGAGAATGGCTCTACAATTTACATGAAATGGTTAACAAGAGAAATGGCGTAGACTCTCGACTTCTCCTTGAAGACTTGGAACCCATGTACAAAGATGTAAAGATTCAAGATGCATGGGCTCCTTTAAATAAAGTCCTGATGACATCTGTGTCGTCGGGACTTATTTTATCTGAAAATCTGAAATCATTTCGGCGTCACTTGTCCTTATTGCTTACAGCAATAGGCTAAGAACCAGGGCTATACACACACGTCATCGGCGGCTCATCTTTCATATTCTGCGGCAAAATTTTTTGTAGAATACCAAAGACATCAGCATCTTTCGCTCCACAGAGGGCAGCCAAGTTATACCAACCGTATGCTATCGGTGCCACGATCAAAATACCTAATATACTACCCGCGATCGTTTCGCACCCTGTTCCTTGTCTCAAACCAATCAGCGCAAGGAACACTACAAAGCTTATCATGAATGCTGTCAAAGTCTGCGCCTTTCTGTTCGCCACTTTTGCAGGATCAGCTCCTTCTGTCGGAGGCTTATTATATAGCACCATGGCATTCGTCATCAAGAAAACAAAGAAGAACGTGACTTGTGCCGACCAATAAGAAGGAGCGACTCCTGTTGGACCCGCAAGAAATGAACTCGGAACTAAATTACATAAGGCATTACCTTGTATACTAAAGAGGTCACTATCCGGAAATACAGCCTCATGTATCATATTCACGACGAAAACGACGAGAGGAACAAGAACAATTTGTCCGAATGATAACATTAAGAGACCGAGATTACCGAGGTTCGCAGCAAGAAATAATATAATGCCTACAAGCACAAGTGGAAGAGACATAAATCCACCATAAAAAAGTCCTCGTATTTGTGTAACTACACTCATCTATCCTTCTTGTTAAGAAGAAGACACTTTTTGCGGGCAAATATAAATCGGTTTCTTATCAGCTGTCCTTTCTCTGAGAAGAGGAATTCCAATCATATTAATTGAATCCTTTCCAAGCAGAAGAAGATTCTGCATGACGAGTAAAGAACCAACGATTCCGCCCGCCAATAAAGACAATGTGGCAGGACCGACCGAATCACATCCGTTATAAAGTCTATACGTTGTCATTGTCAGAAGAAAGAGAAAACTGGCAAAAATGGCTAAATAGTAACGCGCCGAGTAGTCAGGTCCAAGTTGTTCAAGTTCATCCCTCAGTGTGTAGAGGGAGGTAATAAGATAACTTGATGCCGTAGAAAGAAAGAAAATGGACGGTGATGGGAAAGCGCTTTTCAGATCAGACGCCTTCAGTGTACTGAATGTTGATAATGTCGGACTCATAAATCCAGATTTACATTTCGCGTCGGCAGAAGCAACTGTTGGTAGAAGGCGATTCTTATCTAAGAATCCGAAGAGCATCTGTAAAGCGGCATTCAGACCAGCAGTTTCTAGAAGTGTTGCGAAAAAGATGACCATTGAAAATGATTGTGTAACAAGTGCGAGAATTGCTGAACCAATTAAGAGAGAGTCGGGAAGTAAACGAAATTCCTCGTGAATATTCGGAAGTATTGTATTACTCCATACATCAGTAATTGTCTTTGATGAAAAAAAGATTTTTGCTTTATCTTTAAAGGCGGTAGCATTTGTAGTTGCGTTTGACATTGTGTCTCCTAACCGCGCGTGCGAAAAAAGGTACCGGTGAGACTTAAATTTAATGAAGCTCAAAGAGTTTCATTAAATTTAAGATCCATCACCAAATTAGTCGTTGGACATTTATTTTAACGAAACTAAAGTTTCGTTAAAATAAAGTCACGACGTTATACCAACTCTTATTTCTTGTTAATTGATTTATACATTTTTCCAGATGTTGAATATAATGAATAATTATATAGTGTATCGAGCTCCTCAGCGTCAAGAATTGGATTTTCTAGATACCAAGGTATATGTTTTGCTAGAAAATCTCCAGCAATACGTATAGAGAAATTATTCTTTTCATATTTTTTATTAAGAAGACAAAACGTAGTATCAATATCTGCTTTATATAACTCGTAATTTTCATCATCCTTTTTTGTTTTCCAAAACCGCTTTTCCCAATCGTATATTGTTAATCCATCAAAATACGAACCTTTAAACATTTTATCAAAATCACTAATATCTAATGCAAATCCAATCTTTGAACATTTATATTTATCAGACAATTCACTTAAAATTTCAATAAAGTTTTTGGGTAGATTTGGATTGAATTGTAAATCAGCATCTGTAAGTATAAATTTATCTGGCATTTGATTATATATGTGTGAATTTACTTTCGAATTTACCCAGGGACCTTTGTTTTCCTTATTATGAATAACTTTACAAGGAGTATTTTTTAAATACTTTTTTGTTTTTTCACACACTGAGCAATTGTCCATAATAATTACAGATTCAAGGTACTCTTGATTTATGTTACATAGTTGTTTGATTGTATTATCAATATACTTGTAGTTATTAAAACATATTATTATAATTGGTATCATTATAATATGTTTTAATATTATCTTTAGATTTCTGCTAACTAACATAACCACCGACGGCAAGACCATTCCTGCTTCATTAGATTCTTAAACTTTATGAAATCCATATCGGAATCCGGTTCATATTGCTGTATCTTTCCATCGGCGTCTATGTAATCGAAATAGTCATAGTGCCCATTATCATTATTGTCATATTTATAACACTGAATAGTAATACATGTATCTTTGTTATTATCGAGGTTTTTCAGTTGATGTGTCTGATTCAATGTAGAGTTTATCCATGTAATATTATCCTTGGAAAAGTCTGCTGTGGCAAACGGCTCTACAGCGGCTCCACTACTCAAGAACGGAAACAGTGTAACATGAATAGAGCCGTGAAGAACACGGATAACCGCATTCGCACTACTATGACTATGAACAGGTGAATAATGACCAACTGGCCAAATCTCCATAACATAAGGAACACCAGGTGATTCACCGTTATTTTCTCCTAAAGTAATTCGCAAGTACGTCTCCTTATAATTCGGCTTATCCTTGCTAAACTCGTTCGCCTTCTCCTTCAGTCGCGTATTACACCAGAGACCAGGAGTCGCAATACTATATTCTATCGCTTTCGCGAAATTTGGGAAATCTGCATCATTTAAAATAAAGCGCTTACCAGAAATACAGTTATAAAGTTGCTGCCCTGCTGCAGATAAGTTCGAGTGCGGTAAAACTTCACCTTTGGCGATATCGCTCATTGATAACTCATTTGTGTTCTTAACGAGCAGCGGCACCTTGAGCGTCACCGGATCACGTAACAGACGGCGTGGCGCAATTAAACTATATTCAATTGAAACAAGGCTCTCCAGAAAAGCCTTATTCAACGCATTCGAAAATGTGTATGTATAGACGGCTGTCTCTAGGCGCGGCTCACCTATACCAGCAAAGAGACGCTGATTCTGTGAATCGAGGCTGAACCAATAGTAAGCACCCTTTATATTGCTCAGCCCCTTCTTATTATTTGGGTCAAGCAGTGGCTCCTTGCTCTGAATACCTGTGACCTGTACATGTGCAAACTCAAATGAGACTCTTAGTCCGTTTGACTTATTGGCGTTAAAAAGAGTGAAGTTACACGGCTCACCGGAGCAATCAAATACAAATACACCTTGACCGTGCACGATAAGTGATACAGGGCTCTTCGTTCCAGACAAGTTCAGCGACCTAATATACATGCGCTCCATTTTACACTAAATAAGCTAGATTTTTTCTTCTTAAAGGATTGGGCAAAATTTAGTAGCTCCAGTCAACTACAAAGTTATTCTTTGAAGTAAACCACTCGAGTGCCTCTTTGAAGTCGTTGTGCTCTTCCTCGGTCCAATACTCATACTCCCAGTTATTACCTAGCTCCTTTTTTACTGTAAGCCAAGAGGGATACTCATATAGAAACTGCTCTGCATATACGGTGTGCCCGTGTGCATCGAACTTCTTAATGTAGATATGAAAGTGATGTCCTCTCTGCTGAACCCACTTGCGATACTTCTCTGGAACCTCAAACTCTGACGGCACATAAGGTATCTTTTCGTAGTTCTTCCCCCAAACGTAGGGCAAGCCTGTCTTAAGATCTAAGTGAAGATTTAGATTAATTGAAAGGTCGAATCCCATTTTTGTCGAGCTGTGGAACGGCGTAACTATTTTCAATTTTTTATTTCTTCTTAAAGGATTACCGATAAGTATATCTAAATGGGTATACCTTCCTTTTATAAACGATTATTAACAGTACACAAAGGTCTTGTTACAAAACAACATGCCACTGTTGCAGCGCTCTATCTGGATTTCAATTGTTTAATCTATTATTGTGCTCGGCGACCTGGTGTTCTGCCCTATGATAATGCGAATCACGATACATGGGAAAGCAGCCTTTTAGGAGAAATTGTAAAGTATGTATCCCAGTTGTGGAGAGAGGCGGGTCAGCCGCCTGAAGTATTTCTTGCAGTAGACGGTGTTGTTCCTCTGGCAAAGATTAAACAACAGCGTCTTCGTCGTTTTAAATCAGTCTGGTTATCTCAGGAAGAACGTGCGCTCGGTATACGCACCGGTTCATCATGGGACACCAATTGTATTACACCTGGTACACTCTTTATGGAGAAGCTCAGTGTAGCACTCAAGACTCTCTGTTCTAAGCATAGTGGCTGGTCTGTAAGCGACGCAGCGGAACCTGGGGAAGGTGAACAGAAAGTTATGACGAAGTTGCGTGGAAAAAAGGCAGGCGACAGTGTCATTATTTACGGACTCGATGCCGATTTGATCCTCTTATCTTTATTGAATGGTAAGGCGCGAGATATATCAGTGTGTCTGATGCGCGAAGATACTGAGTTCGGACTCAAAGGAGAGTCCTATTCCTACTTATCCGTCGATGTTCTTGCAGAATCCTTATGGAGTGACTTTAGCTCTTTGTCTCTTCTACAGAAACAGCAGCGTATTCAAAACTATGTAGCCGGCATGAGTCTTCTGGGCAACGATTTTCTCCCACACAGCCTCTCCATCAAGGTTCGTGAAGATGGTCATGAACGCTTAGCGCGCGACTTATTGGAACTTGAAAGGGGGGGTATTCAGTTGCTTTTATCAGTGGGAGGCTACCAAGAAGTAAATCGCGAGGCGCTTTTCATGTTGTTTGAAAAGTGGTCAAAAGAAGAAGAATCACTCGTCTGTCATTCTTTAAAAAAGAAGTATCAAATGAAGGGGCGTGTAAATCTATCAGATCCTGCAGCTCTCTTATCCAGTCGACCGCTCGAATGGGCTATCGAAAAGGAAGTTTTATCAATTAAAAAGGATAAAGAAGGAAAGTCACAATGGTCATTAGTACCGTCATGGAGATCAGTCTACCACGAAAAGTGGATGAACGATGTAGATATTGATAGCGCATGTTCTCAATATATTTATGGTGTTCAGTGGATTTATGACTATTATACCGGTCAAAGACCAGTTGATCTTTTTTGGATGTATGCCGTGTCTCTCCCTCCTCTTTGGTCTGATCTCTTTCTATTTCGAAACAAGCCGTGTACTGTTCAACCGACTGTAAGGGCACCTTTACTACCACAAGAACAACTGGCTTTAGTCTTACCACTTGATAGCTGGCATTTTGTGCGTGATAAACGTTTGAGGGAGCTTCCTTATAAATATCCGCAATTCTGGTGTAATGGTTTCTCTTTCTTTTCGGTCGGTCGATCTATGCTCTGGGAATGCGAAGCCAATATTCCTTTCTTTCCTGTTTCGCGGCTATACACTTAAAAAGGATTTCTACCCTCAAACAAATGGGCAACGGTCAGTCGCAAATCCATCCGACCTATATCGGAATCTATACAAAATTATTACAGATTCAGAGTGCAAGGACACGTGCAGAGACTATACAGACTCTTTTATCTGCTCCCGAATATGTAAATGTGTCAAAACAAGTCGGTGTGTACAGTTCTCTTCTCCAGTATGTCTCACGGGTTCAGCAGGGTCAGGCGCCTGGTTTATTGCCTGGTGAAAAGCAACAACAACAGTCGCAGCAACAACAACACTCGTCGCTAGTCAATTATCAAAGTCGTCAGACCGATCCCTATGAGCAACTTGCGCAAACAGCGAATAATGATCGCGCACTCAACTATTTCCAGACATGTCTCCAAGTCATGGGCTTAGAAGAAGAAGTCGCGCTCACAGAAGAAGCACTCAAAATTGCCTATAAAAAGGCGGCTCTTAAGGCTCACCCCGATAAGAAAGGCGGCTCCGAAAAAGCATTCGAAATGGTCACGCGATCCTACGCATATTTAACGGAAATTATTCGTCGTATTCAAGGCGGGCGCGATAAACTCAAGAAAGTTGAAGCGCCGACAGCTCTCAAAGACACACGATTTAAGGAATCCGATGAATTCCAGCACCTCAAACCTATTAAATTAAATCCAGATAAGTTGGACATGAATACATTTAATCAAATGTTTGAGAAAACTCGCATGCCTGATCCAGACGATGAAGGCTACGGCGATTGGTTACGGACAGCAGAAGATGCCAAGTCTGCTCCTACATTCGGCGGAAAATTCAATCGCGATGTCTTTCATAAAATGTTTGAAGATGAAACTACTAAAAATGGTCGCCAGACTACTGCACTTTCCGTAGTAGGTCCACAATCACTCATGTTAGCCCCTTCAATGGGTGTAGAACTCGGTCGCGACAGACCCGACAGTTATACAGCCGCAGCAAACGCGTCTCTCAAATACACTGACCTCAAGGCTGCCTACACAACAGAATCTACCTTCTCTGGACAGGTTAGTGATGTGCGTGTAGATCCTCGTGACTATGATACATATTCAAGCAGCCGAAAGAGAGCCCCTGAGCCGCTGAGAGACGAAGAGAGAGAAGCAATCGCGTATGCAGATAAAGCTATGGAAGACAAAGAGAAACAGCGATCTCTTAGAGCGGCGAATGAGGGTATTGCCGCCAATGATTATTTTGAGAGAATGAAGCAACTTGTCATAACCGATGGAGTACCCATTGGCAAAACAAAAAGGAAATAATTTCTAGAGATTATCTAGTGATAGACTAACGATGGAAACTTCATACATATGGATTACAATTGTAGTTTTGTTCGTAAGTGCCTTCTTTTTAGGCATATACGGATACAAAGAATCCATGAACGAAAATGTATTTCGTGATAAGAATCTCTTAAAAAAGAATACTGATTTGCCTATAATCTGGTTATACTATGATTCAAGTGATGTAAATTCTCGGAGATGGGCTGACTTCGGCTCACGTTCCTCTCGTGCAATTAACGTTCCCTTCTTGAATCTTTGTTATCAGTCTATCACGGAGGCTAATCACGGTGTCTATCGTGTAGAGATTGTTTCAGGATTAGTTGATGCCGCCCAAAGACTCGGTGGTTGGTCTGCTATGCCCCAGTTTCTCCAAAATTCCGAGGCGCCTGTCGGGCTGGCTGAAATGAACTGGCTGCGCGCCGAGTTTTTGACTCGGTTCGGAGGACTTTGGTTGAGTCCATCAGTGATCTGCTTGAAGCCGTTTCCGAAGTTAGAGAAGAAACAGATAACCTTTTTCGGAACTGATCGGGATGAGACATATGCGGGACAAGCGAAAGAGGGTGCAACGACAGCCGTACCAGGATTCGTTGCCATGGGTATTGCGGAGCCGGGTGATTCACGGTTACAGGCTTGGGCAGCGGCGGCACGGGAACGTATTGAGTCTGGCAGCGGTGGAAAACAGATCCGCGGTGATGCGAAATGGGACTATGTACGATTTGCTTCCGAAACAAATACTGTCGTCTACGCGAAGGAAGAACTCTCACGAAAAAAGAACGGAAAGCGCATTGAACTCGAGGATTTGCTAGCTGCCGGTATGGATGGCGAATTACCCTTTGATCTTCCAAAGGATGCAGTCTATGTACCCATACCATGGGATGAAATTCAGAGACGTAGCAATTTCGGATGGTTTTTGAGAATGAATGAAGACCAGATTTTAGACAGTGATTTGGCTATTTCTGAGCTTTTCCGTATTACTAGTTAAATTCCACAAGCACATCATGTGCAACTCCACTTAAGTCTTGTTGTAGACTCGAGCGAAGTTGATATAAAGTTGTTTTTTTACCGTTCACGATTTTTTCTTGACTCTGAATCTGTAAAGGATGAACTATAGAGAAGTGTCGTAGAATGGTAATACAGCGATGCGAATCAAAATTCTCATGTAAGAATCGTTTTGCTTTACATGGTATATAATATGACTCGAGCTCAGGCAACCAAGCATCAAGCGTATCAAGGCAAACATCTTCCTTTGAAAACCACCGATTATACTGTATCTTCATGTTTGTCATGATATGTTGAAAGAGTTCGTAGGGTGGGTGTTTCCTGAATAATTTTGGCATTGCGATCCCCTCTATGAAGTAAGGGGGCAACTTGTATCCCAAGTCTTACGAAAGAGTGAAAGGAGATCTATAAAGTGTGTACGTCCATGCGTGTAATAGACCCATCCTTGGATAATCAATTCATACAATTCTTGCTCTTGCCGTGGGGGTAGAATCCCAATCGTCTTTGCACAGCGTGATAAATCTGTAAGAAAATCTTCATAACTGATGCCTGAATTCCAGATTTCAAATAGCAACGTATAGACTTTTTCATCATTTTTACGTAGAAAATACTTTATTAGATCTAATATACGTCCGTCGGACTTTCCTGTAAAAATATGTTTAAAGTTGTTTTCTACGGCTTCTGTGCTACCGAGGGCTTTTATACATTTCATATACTGGAGAAGTTGTCTCGGCGATAAACTCATAGTCATAAGAGTAATGTAAATAGAATTAGAAAGTGGCTCCGTATATTCAAGTCGTTTACAAAATACGTCGTATAAATTTTGCATGGATACGGTCTCAAGTTCAACATGGAGACAACGTGATCGGAGAGGTCCAATTAAGTCGGAGACGTGGCGCGAGCAGAAGATGAAGCGTGTCGTGTGTGCGTGTGTTTCCATAGGTCGCCTTAGCGCCTGTTGGCTAACAATTGGAAGTGTATCTGCGTCATCAATAAAAATCCAGCGATAGATTCCTTCTTTATTCGGAGAATGACGAACAAATTCAGCGAGACCTTCCCGGACAGTGTGAATTCCACGATCTTTGTCGGATGAGAGACGATAAACCCATTCTTGATCGTCGGGTTTGAATCCGTGTTGCTTGGCGTAAGTTTCTATGAATTGTTTCGCCATGTGGGTTTTTCCGAAGCCGAATGCTCCTGTAAGAAATATATGAGGCGGTTCTCCAACTATAGAGTTTAAAATCGCGTAGGCGTTTTCCTGTCCAATTAAGACCTCTTCCATTGGTTTCCATTTGCGCTCGCTGCTTAAACCCTTTTGAAACCAAATCTATAGATGTCAGAGGATTTATACGCAAGTCTTGGAGTCCAGAGAAATGCAGACAGGGAGGAAATTCGCACAGCTTACAAGACACTTTCCAAGATTCATCATCCTGATAGGGGCGGTGATCCCGAGGCGTTTAAGAAGATTCAAATGGCGCATGAGATTTTAACTGACGATGAGCGGCGGCAGCAGTACGACATGACGGGATCTGTTGACGGTTCAGGTGGTCAACAGCAAGGTGGATTTCCTTTTGATATGGGCGGCATGGGCGGTCTAGGCGGTATCTTTGGTAGTATGTTTGGTGGTGGCATACCAAGGCAGCAGCAGCAAAGAGGAATGCGCAGACCGAAGGGTCCTGTAAAGATTCATGAGATTGCTCTCTGCCTTGCGGATTTCTACAAGGGTAAGCAGCTCAAGGTTCAGTTTGAACGCCAGAAGTTTTGTGGGACATGTAACGGTGAAGGTGCGACGTCATTCCGACCGTGCGATGGCTGCCAAGGCAGCGGTATCACTACGCAGATGGCAATGATTGGACCGGGGATGGCTGTACAGATGCAGGGTCCTTGTCGTGATTGCCAGGGGCGTGGCAAGAAGCCTAGTGATTCATGTAGAACTTGCCAGGGAAGAAAGTTTCAAAGTCAAGAAAAGTCGCTCGATGTACATATTGAACCGGGAATGCCAGTTGGCGAGGTTCTTGTTTTTCCAGAGGAGTGCTCAGATCATGCTGATTTTGAAAAGCCTGGTGATGTTCATTTTATTCTTCAGATTGCGGATGAACCGATTCCTTGGAAGCGTAATGGAAACGACTTGTGCGCGACAGTTGTAATTAGTTTGAAGGAAAGTCTTTTGGGTGTTTCAAAAACACTCGAAGGACATCCGGGATTTCCGAATGGGTATACGATAGGAATACCTGCTGGGACACTTCATACTGAAGTCTTGAGAAAGCAGGGTGATGGAATGCCTCATAAGGGACGCCCTACTACAAAGGGTGATGCGCTTATTACTGTAAGGATTGATGCCTCGGCGAAAGACAAGGAAGTCTTGGAGAGAAATAAGGTTTTACTTCAGTCTATGTTTGGCTAAGGCGCTTGTTTCACGGCGCAAAGGCACGCGGATTCTCAGCAAGTCTCCACTCAGGATTCATGCCCGCCGCTGTAACACTTGACGGGAGAAGCTGTCCAGGCGCACTTACAAGCCCAGGGTTCAATGAAGGCATGGCACCACCACGGTAGCGACGGCTTCTGCTCTTGCGATTCGCACGGTTCTTGCGGCTGCCCTTACGATTTTTCCGATTTGTCTTACGGTTCCGGTTGCGTCTACGTCTGCCACCATCCTGCATACCCTTTATCTCATTGAGGGACGCATTGAGAGGACCGACACGGGCTGAGGCAGCTAAATTATCAGATAAAAGCGCCTCGCCGCCT
>Ga0209088_10001144_pt1 | contig 17396 bp, 19 predicted proteins | sample S_140625_EF_Meta_FD_187324 | JGI IMG/M metagenome (GOLD analysis project Ga0209088, IMG submission 187324) | Freshwater microbial communities from Lake Simoncouche, Canada to study carbon cycling - S_140625_EF_MetaG (SPAdes) (version 2) | ecosystem: Environmental > Aquatic > Freshwater > Lake ... | reverse complement strand
GCATGCGTTCTGTTTTAAGGGAAGCATCGCTACGACAACCGCAGGCGTTTGGAGGCAGGTCGAGAAACAATTGTGGCCTAGCCTGCGCAAGCACATTGCGCGAGTGGGCGGAAATTGGGAAGTCACATCAGGCGAAATCCGATACATATTTCCAGATGGCACGATGAGCAGGATCGTTGGCTACAGCGCAACAGACCCAGGTCGAGCGGAAGGGTTCCATGCCGATGACCACGACACCATGCCGTTGCTGATTGTGGTGGACGAAGCCAAGTCAATTCCAGATCCACTCTTCGAGGCCCTGTGGCGTTGCCAACCAACTCGCGTATTGCTGGCCTCCAGCCCTGGTGCGAGTACAGGCGCGTTCTATCGCGCATTCACCAAGGAATCTGCGATGTGGAAGAAGCACACAGTAACAGCGTTTGACTGCCCCCACATCACCAAGGCGCAGATCGACGAGGTGCTACAGCGATATGGCGAGAAACATCCCCTCACTCGCTCTATGGTCTATGGCGAGTTTGTGGATATCGGATCGGAAAGCCTGGTCATTAACTACAACTCCCTACAAGGATGCCAGAACAGCCCACCTGATTTTAAGCCTGGGAGCAGGACCGCTGGGGTAGACTTTGCAGCAGGTGGCGATTGCAACGTCCTGTGCATTCGAGATGGCAACAAGATCCTTCCCATCATCGCATGGCGCGATAAGGACACGATGGCAGCGGTTGGCAAGTTCATCGTCGAGTTCAAGAAGGCTGGATTAAAGCCAGAAGACATCTATGCGGACGCGAGTGGATTGGGCATGCCAATGTGCGATGCCTTGGCCGAGGCTGGGTGGAGGGTGAACAGGGTAAACTTTGGTGGCACGCCAAACGATGCGGATGCCTACACCAACAAGTCGGCTGAGATGTGGTTTAACATGTCAAAGAAGATTGGGGATCGCGAGATCATCCTTCCAGAGGATGACGATGACCTAATGGCGCAATTGACCTGTCGCAGGACTGTGACCAACAGCAGGGGCAAGCTTGGGGTCGAATCTAAGGATTCCTTGCGTAGTAGGGGTATCGCCAGCCCTGATCGAGCGGATGCGTTGGCATTGTGCCTGGATGGTGGTAATATCCGCTGGGACTTGACTTTCCCCACGGAACGGCCAACTTGGAAGACGTTAAACCAAATGATGGAGTCGCACGACCCTGTCATGGCAGGTTTTGACGCAGGAGGATAAACTATGAATATTTGGAATTGGATTACTTCAAACTGGCAAGAGATCGTTGCTGCCGTAGGCGGTATCGTTCTTGCTGCTCGCATTATTGTTAAACTGACACCCACCCCCGCTGATGACAGCTTCCTAGAAAAGATTGTTAATTTCTTGAAGACAGTTGGGCTGAATATTAAATAATCTTTTGTGCTGCGTGCAATCCTTGAGATCATCGCAGCCGTCTTTCGCATCATTCCAGGCTGGCAGCAGAAGCGCACTCAGAACTTTGAGAACGAGTGGCGCGACAATCGCAAAGCTATCGATAGCGATCTTAGCGGTGAGTCTTGGTGGATGCGCAACAACGACACCAGTAACCCACACGACAGGGATAGTTGAGGAGCTGATGAAAGATCCAACCTACATTGAGATTCGTCGTGGTACTCCTGGTACTCGCGAATGGGCAAGGAAAGCCTTGAATGCTGTCAACGATCTTTCGTATGAACTAAAGACCGAGAGGAATAAATAAGATGCCGATTACCGAAGATAAATACAATCGTCGCGCGGACTACCACAAGCGCATCATCGACTGTTTGAACCAGCGCGAAACTTGGGAGAACCGCCAGCGGTTGTTTTATCAGGCTCGGTACTTTGGTGTTCGCCGTAAGGTCAAGCCTTGGCCCACAGCAGCCGACCTTCACGTTCAGTTGATCGACACAGCGATTGAGCGTCTCAAGCCTTCGTTCGTTAACAGCGCGATTGGCAACGACATTCTTTCAAGTTTCGTTCCAATGCGTCAGCAGTTGACTCCGATTACTGTTACTGCCGAGCGTTGGTTTGATTACAAGATGCGCGAGCAGTCTAACTTCCAGAAAGAGATTGTGTCCGTCATCGATAATTTACTTCTCTATGGTCGCGGTGTTGCCAAGGTTGTTTGGGACGATCAAAACAAGCGGATCAGCTTTGAGGCTATTGATCCTTTTCATTTGATTGTTCCTCAGTATACCAAGGAACTTAAAGACGCAGACTTCATCGTCCACATCATTTCGACCTCTGTTGACACCTACAAGACAAACCCTCTTTACAAGCAGGACGAAGACTTCATTAAGCGGATTTCTGGCAAGCCGAACAACTCTGTTGGACTTCGCAGCGAGATCCAAGACGAGATATATCGTCGTGAAGGCATTACGCAAGAAGCTGAGAATGATAGAATCATCCTATGGGAAATGTATACTCCGTCGAAGGACGGATGGTTGGTTGAGACATTCTCCCCTCTCGCAGTTGATGAGAACGTGCGAAAACCATTTACCCTCCCATACGAACACGGCGAACCTCCGTTTGTTGATTTTCCATATGAAATCACAGGTGGCGGTTGGTATAGTCCTCGCGGGGTAGCTGAGATCCTCCTCCCTGGCGAAAACCTCCTAAACAAGCTCAAGAACTCGCTCTCTGACTATGTAGAGCTGGCCAACCGCCCTGTTTTCGAAGCGCAGAATCCTGTATCGCTGAACACAGCGAACCTAAGGATGCAACCTGGTCAGATCCTTCCGCAAGGGTTAAAGCCTGTCCAGTTCAGCCAACCTCCATTCGACTTCCAGCGGTTGATGCTCGAAGAGCGTCAGTTGGCAGAGAACCGCATGGGCAACGCTGACTTTGGTGCTGGCTCTCAGCTTAATACTGCTGACCGAAAGACTGCTGCTGAGATTCAAGCAATGCAGGGTCAAGCTGCTGCTTCTGGTGATTTGCGTAATCGTATCTTCCGAATGAGCTTGGCTCACCTCTTCCGTCAGTCTTGGGCGTTGTACGTCCAGTATGCGAAGGAAGACTTGATGTTCCGCTATGCCGACGATACTGGCCAGATGGTTCCTGAGGGAATCCATGAGCAGTACTCGATTGAGCCAAAGGGTGGACTTGACTTCATCAATCGCCAATTTGCGTTACAAAAATCAGTCGCTCGCATGCAGATGTTTCAAAATAATCCTTACATCAACCAAGGAGAACTGGTAAAGTCAGTTCTTGAGCAGGACGATCCGAGCCTCATCAGAAAATTATTTACTGACCCGCAAGCAGGATCAGGCGATCAAGCTGAAGATCAAGCGACAGAAATTGCGACCATGCTGGCCACAGGATTCCCTGTCGCGATTAAGCCTAGCGATGATCACAAGGCGCACATATCGGTTCTATTCGCGTTCAACCAAGCAGCGCAAATGCGACAGCAGCCAGTAGACCAGAGTGCGGTTCAAGTTCTCATGGACCACTTGCAACAGCATTTAGCTGCGCTGGAACAGACCGATCCGAATACTTCCAGGGCTATTCAGAAACAACTTCGCGATGCAGCCAAGCCACAAGTACAACAGCAAGGCCAAGCACCGCAACAAATCCAACCACAGGTAATGTAATATGGCAACCAAACCCAAAACCACAACTTCAGCAGGAACAACCATGAGTCCAATGGACATGGTGCAAAATCCTAATTTTTCATCCTTAATGCGAAATCAAGACTACTTCAATACACTTGCGCAATTGGTAGCAGATCGCCAAGCGCGAGGTGAAATGCCAGGTCTAATGCCAATTGGTGGGACAAGCATATCAGCGGATGAAATGCGAAACCTTACTCCAGAAAGAAGGCGATCACTTGAACAAGCCATGGCGCAGGGCAGGGTAAACATTACTGAAATGGGAGCGATTCCATCAGATGATGAGATTAATAGAAGAATGGAATCTATAAAGGCTCTTAATGAAAATCCAAGAATCCAAGAGTTCAGGAGAATTCCACCACCACAAATTGCCAATCAGCAGGGTGTATTTCAAATGCCAGCTCAACAACCGCTTTCAACAAATGTACCCGCCGTGAATCAAATGGCACAACCAATTCCACAAATGCAGCAGATGCAGAACTACAACCAAATGCTTCAGCAGGGAATGCGCAGGAATCAAGATATGAACCAAGCAGTTCAGAACCTCGCAGCTCCTGCTGGTCCAGCCAGAAGTTTCTCCCAAGTTGTTGGCGGAGTTAATCGCATGAACCGCATGCCAAGACAGCCTCGCAATAACTTCCTCGCCCCTAGCAATCAGAAGCTAATTTAAGCTTTGACTTTATAGCTACATCCGCTTGTATTGGCGGATGGCAGTACCAGTAATGCGCGATGCATTCCAAGCTGAAGGCTTGGCGAAACTTTGTAAGTGGGCAAATCAGAACGGCGCGATTGGCAAGTGTGTTGAGATTGGATCATATAGTGGCGAAGGGACTGTCGTACTAGCTGATCATTTCAAAGAAGTATTGGCAGTAGATCCCTGGGAGAATGGGTACGATCCAGATGATGTGGCAAGCCACCAATGCCCAATGGAAGATGTTTTTGAAGCATTCCATAAGCGCACATCTTCACTAATGAATGTTTTATACAGCAGGGGTAAAAGCCTAGACGCGCTTGAGTTTTTTAAGGATGGAGAGTTAGACATAGTTTATGTTGACGGAGATCATAGATATGAAGGAGTGATTGCTGACATCAAGGGATGGTTGCCAAAGCTCAGAAAGGGTGGGTGCATGACAGGCCACGACTTTAGCTTTCCAGCAGTAAGACAAGCACTCTCAGAGACTTTCAATGGCGATTATCTAGCCTTATTCCAAGGCGATAGCTGGGGGTACATAGTATGAGAAGACTACGCGCAATTATGGCCTTTATCCGCCACCAAGAGTGGGTAGACGAGCCTAAGTGGGAAGCGGAGGATGAAAGAGCGTTAACTGGATTCCTTGGCAGCCTAACTGGCAAGAAGCTTGGACTGATTCTTCTTAACCTTACCTTGCGCCAAAATGCCTCCGCAGTAGAGAAAAATGCGGATTCACTTGCAGAGGCTTGTGGATATGCTAAAGGATTTCGAGGTTGTGTGGCGACAATTGAGTCGTTATGCAGCCCCAAACAAAACTCGCCCATCCTCGACAGTAGGGATGGGGCCGATGAACCTGCTGTCGATTAACCTGCTATTCAGAATGACTCCCTGAGTGGCGGTGTAAAGAAAGGGTCAACATGGCGGATTCCAAAGAACCAACTGAACTTGATATGCTGAAGATGGCAGCAGCATTTGACGCTGGGTTAGATGAAGTACCAGAAGACAATGTTGAGGCTACTAAAGAAGTTAAGCAGGAGGTTGAAAGTAGTGATAACTCGGAGAAACCTACGACTCCAGAAAACGCCGAACCCCAATCCACATCGAACGATGCGGTGGTAGAAGAAGTCCCTAAGACTGAAACTACATCAACAAGCTCTTTAACAACGCAATCTGATGAACCCAAGTCAGAGTCAGCTTCCGAAAAGAAGCAAAGCAAGTACCAAAAGGCACAGTCTCGACTCGCCAAAGAGTGGGACGATGTCAAAGCGGAACGTGCAAGACTCCAGGCTGAAAGAGAAGCTATTGAAGCAGCCAAGACTGCAAGGGCTGGTCAAGAAACTTCTCCAGCAAAGACAGAGGCAAGTTCTAGCAAGTTTAGCGCGGATGACTATCGCGAAGCAGCAAAAAGCTATCGTGATGAAGGCCGTGACGATCTTGCGAAACTCGCTGAAAGCAAAGCCAACGAGATTGAAACTTCTGGCAAGAGGGAAAACGAACAAAAGGCACAGACGGAATGGAAGAATGCCTGGGATCAAAACCTTTTGCGAGAAGTCGATGCGAATCCAGAATTAAAGGATTCTTCGAGTAATCTCTACAAAACAGTATCAACGCTATTGCAGGAACACGCGATTCTTAGGAACTATCCTAACGGAATCAATGATGCTGTAGGATTGGCAAAGATGAGGCTCAAGGCGGACGCTGCCTCTGACTTGGAAAAGAAGATTGCAAAGTATGAGTCAGAATTGACTCAACTAAGAAAGGCAACGACACCTGCAAGCGGTCAACCATCTGGCCCTGCTCGCGTCAAAGCTTTTCACGAACTCTCCTCGGAGGAGCAAGGACGTGAATTGCTTCGAATGGCAGCAGAAGCCGATAGATCGTAACAGATTAGTTGTTTAAAAGGAAAATAATACAATGGCTTATGTAACTACTGGCGGATCTGTCTCAGGACAGTTCCAGACGTACTTCTCCAAGATGCTCTTGGAACGTGCGCTTCCCCTGCTCCAAATGGAGCAGTTTGCAATGAAGGTGGCGTATCCTTCGAAAACTGGCGGAGATAAAACTATCAAATTCTTCAAATTTGATAATCCCAATATTAACAGCATCGTTTCCCTCTCTGAAGGAACGACTATTGGCGATGGTTCGGATCAGCGTCAGCTGACTCTGTCAACTGTTGGTGCGACCTTACAGCAATATGGCAGTCAGATCGTTCTCACGGACGTTCTCTTGGCCACCGAATTGTTTAACCACCTCGCCCAGGCCACTAAGCAGTTGGGTGAAGATGCTGCTCTGCACGCCGACACTCTGTGTCACCGCGCGCTGATCCAAGACTCTTCCACCTCGACTGGCACAAATGTTGCAACGAAGTCGTATGCTCGTTACGCGCAGAACAGCACGAACGGCACGACCTTTGCGACCAGCTCTGTTGCTAACAGCGCAATCACCTCCACCGACTTGCTCGATGGTGTGACAGCATTGTTCATCAGCCGTGCGCCTAAGATCAAGGATTCTTACGTCCTTGTCGCTCACCCTGCGGTCATTCGTGACCTCCAGCAGGATGACGATTGGTTGAAGGTTTCGAGCTACTCGAATCCTGATGCCATCTTCAAAGGTGAAATCGGTTCGCTGTTCGGCTGTAAAGTCGTTTCCAGCACCAACGTCCAGACGTTCGCAACCGCTACTGCGGGTGTGGCTTCTGCCTCGACTGCTGGTCAGGCTGTGTATGGCAACTTGCTCTTGGGTGGAAACGCTTTCGGCGTTCCTAGCCTCAGCTCAATCGTTGCAAATGGTTCGCCCTTCTCACCGAAGGTCACGATCCTTGACGCTGCTGATAAATCCGATCCTTACGGCCAACGTGTAGTTGCGTCCTTTAAGACGTTCTATGCTGCCAAACAATTGGATACTACGTTCTTCCGCGCGATCTTCGCGAAGTCGAACTACAGCTAAACAATTAAATGGGAACCCTAGTAATCGCTATGGGTCCTCGGAAAGCTGGGGAGGGTAAAACCTCCCCAGCCTCTTCCAACGGAGATCAAATGCACGAAGGAATGAATAATAGTGGTGAGATGAAAATGCCAAAAGGCATGGTTATGTTGCCACTATCAATGCTTGAAGTTAATGATGGCGGAGATAATGTTCCTCCCTCTGAAGGTGATCACGTTGAACTCAGCGGTGTTGTACATATGGTTAAAGGCGGAGTAGCTCACATCAAGGTCAATGACGCTATGATGGAAGGCGAATCTGATAATAATCAGCAAGACAACATGTCTGAAGAGGACAAAATGCGTGAGCTGGCGAAGCAGGCCGACGAGGAGAACTACAGCTAATGCCGATTTACCAGTACACCGATACCAGAAATGGTTCAGTCGTTGAACTGGAAAAATCAGTAGCTGAAAGGGACTCAGTCCCTAAGTATCTGAAGCGGTTTACTGTCCCACAACGTTTGGCTCTTGTTGGCGTTGGCGATCCCCTCGACAACCCACTTGGGTCTAATAAAACAAATATTATGAAGGGGTACTACCGCCAGGAACAAAAACTTGGAAGTAGATTCAAAAGCGAGTTCAGCGCGGATCAAGTGAAACGTGCCTGGAGTCGCAAAGGAGATTAAGAATATGGCGAATGAATTTGTAAGAAGCACTCGGAAGGCAAAGGGAAAAGCATTACGCTTTGATACCCAAAGCCAAACTAATGTGTTTGAAATCACGGCAAGCTCCAGCGGTGGCACTGTTAATACAGTTGCAACATCCCCTGCGTCCTTGAATGTGACTCTTAACGGCACTTCGTACAGAATTGCCCTACACAGCTAATGTCACGCGCATTAGATAAATTCCAAGGTCAATACGGATTTTCCGTAGGGACGCAAGGAACAGCTCCTGCTGGGTATTGGGCCATCCAGATGCTTGCAGACACCACGTTTAGCGCAATTAGCGGTAGATTTGATGGTACTCTGACAGGCGTTACGATTGGCTCAGGCAACATCATTTACGGCGAGTTCAACAGCTACACGGCTGGAACTGGCAAGGTGATCGGCTACATAGCTGGTTAATGATTCAAGCAATCACATCGCCAAAGGTTCTATCCCTTGGCGGGTGATTGCATTGTGATTTTATGCCAAGACTATCTTTAGGACTAGGAGCACAGAACATCCGCAAGGTTGGTGGTGCTGCGCCTAGCGGGATTCCTGTGGCAAGTACAACTGCTGTAAATGTTATATTTGGCAGCTCTTCATATACCTATAATCGAGAAGGATACCCAAGTATAATTTATTATGGAAGTTCCCCGCAAACCACAATTACTTGGACTGTGAGTTTAAGCTTCAATTACGATATATCATTAACATGGGTATTGAGTGAATACCAAATGGGTTTTAATGAAGAAGGTGATCCAGAGCAAGGCCCACTGTCTATAAGAGCAACAAACCCAAGCACAAATCCATTACTTATTCCTACAACTGGATGGACTTACACTCTTGGAACTGGCCCAACAGTCACAATAACATCTCCTTAATTCTATGCCAAGACTATCTTTAGGACTAGGAGCACAGAACATCCGCAAGGTTGGTGGTGCTGCGCCTAGCGGGATTCCTGTGGCAACTACAAGTGATATTTTAGTTGTTGATACAAGTGGTTATGGATGGGATGGCAGTTACGAAAAAGAATCATCCACATTATATAGAAATGGAGCAAATTCATATCAGGTTATTTTTTGGGATGGATCTGGATGGAGTTTATATGATGAAGATTCTTCGGCACGAGTTTTCCCAGTTCCGCCATCAACTGATATAAATTACATTGCAGATACTGGCTGGCCTGCCCAAACACTCGCCCCAATTTAATGAACCTCCTAACCATCTCCATCCTCTGCCTTGCTTTTGCATCCTGCTCACCACGCAAGCAGGATAACAATGCTTTGCCAGTTTACTCAGACATGGGCGCAGCGTCCGACCTAGGGGCAACTAAGCCATGAGTGAAGACCAAATCTGGAACATGGAAGTTAGGCTCGCCAGGATGGAAGAGCGTCAGGTTCAGCTTTATTCGATGGTCGAAAGGTCACTTGCAAACTACGCAGACATTGCTAATAAGGTTAATGCGCTGGAACATCTAAGGACTAAGATACTAGCCCTCTCTGGCGTTATTGGCCTTATATGTTCAATGGCTTGGGACGTAATCAAAAATAGGAACAACTAGGAGAAAATATGCCGAATTTTACAGCAGGAACCACCTTTGGTGCAAACGACACAGTAACCAATACGAAGCTTAACGCATTGATTGCGGATGCTACAATTAACCCTGAGTGCGCATTAAGCATTAACTCTGGAACGATTGGCACGCTTGGATGCACTAGGGGGACTATTGCTACGTTTAATAGCACAACTGGAACTGTTGCTACGCTTAATACCACTACTGGATCTGTCCAAACATTAAGTGCTGGCACATTGGCAACCAACCTAACTGGTGGGACGTACTCTGGATTAATCAATTCGAGTACTGGTACATACTCTGGATTAATCAATTCGAGTACTGGTACATACTCTGGATTAATCAATTCGAGTACTGGTACATTTACTGGATCGCTTGGAGGATCTGCAAATCTTACGTCTGGAACAATTCAGACATTAACAGCAAGCACTCTTACTGGAACACTTACTGGCGGAACCTATACTGGAGTAATTACTGGATCGCTTGGAACTTCATGCAATTTTACGGCTGGAACTATTAATAGATTAACCTCCTCCAGCAACGCATCAATAGCTGGACTTACAGTTGGCACAGGAGCAGGTCAAGCTAATGTTGCCTTTGGGCTTAATACGCTTGGCAGCAATACAACTGGAGGTTTAAATGCTGGAGTTGGTAATAGCGCGCTACAAGCCAACACAAGCGGAAGCTTTAATAGCGCATTTGGGGAACAATCTCTTTTAGTTAATAATACAGGATCATTTAATTCTTCATTTGGAGTTGCAACTCTTGACTCAAATACTTCTGGAAGTAACAATAGTGCGTTTGGATATGCTGCATTAGAAGGCAATACAACTGGAATTTTAAACACGGCAATTGGATATTTTGCTGGCAACAACACAACTGGATCGAATAATACATTCATTGGAAACGGAGCGGTTAATACAAGTGGTGGAACGGCAGCATCAAATACAATTGTTCTTGGGAACTCTGCAATTGCAACTTTAAGATGTCAAACATCCACAATTTCAGCATTATCTGATGCCAGAGACAAAAGCAATATTGAAGACATTCCAGTTGGAATTGAATTTATTAAGGACTTGCGTCCAGTTAAATTTACATGGAACCAGCGCGATGGAATGAGAGTTGGACTAACTGATACTGGATTTATTGCGCAAGAATCTTTGGATGTCGTAAATAAGCATAATGCAAATTGGATCGGCCTTGTTGAGAATGAAAACGAAAACCAATTAGCAATGACTCCTGGCAAGTTGATTCCAGTATTGGTTAAAGCAGTTCAACAACTCTCTGCCAAGGTGGATAGCCTAGAAGCACAACTGGCCAGCAAATGACCATCACCGAAATCGCTCAGTTTGCAGGCGAGAAGATCGGTAAGACCGATGCTGATACTATCACGTTCCTGCAAAAGGCAGCAGCCCTAAACTATCGGCGCGTTTGGAACTTTGCTCCTTGGCGCGAGACTGTTACCAATTCGACGTATGCAATTTCCAATGTTTCTCAAATTATTATTTCTGGAGCCAGCGGATCACCCAGCGCGAACGGAACATATAAAAGAACTAGTTTTGGAACATCAACTTTTACTGGCGATCAAACATTTGCAAATACAATAGAATGGGATAGCGGAAGTTCATTGTGGCAAATAAATCAAGCCTTTACAGGATTTACATTTTATACAAATCCTACATACACAACAAACGGAACAACTGATTTTACGACATGGAATGTTGGAGCATTGGGATTGCCTCCAGCTCCAACTGGCTCAGTAACTCTAAGCAGAACTGTTTCGCTAGGCACAAACGTAGAAACACCGCTCTCCGTTGCTTGGGGAGACAACGAACTTACTCCTATGGATCTTGCCACAATTATATCGCAAGATGCAGACCTTCTTGACATTAGCAGAACTGGAACGCCCCAAGCGTATTATTTCAAGGGACGGAATTCTTCTGGTATTGCAGAAATTGATGTTTATCCAGGGCTAGAGACAACCAGCACAACCACTCTCAAAGTTATCGAGAAACTCCAATGCCTTACTCGCTCGAACTACGTTGTAGATTTTCCTCCATCAACCAACGCGATTGGTGACGAACTTCGCCTTCCGCATGTCAGTCATGTCGTACTCGCATTGACGCATGCCGATGCTCTTGAGCGTGAGCGTCAGTACGGAAAGGCACAGCTTGTTGTTCAGACTGCCAATACAGACCTAGCGTCTATGGCGAATTACGAATTGAGCCAGGTTGGCGGAATGAAGCAGATCACCCCAACCTCTCTTGGCGAACTTGGTTTAGAAGAGATCATCTAAAGCCATGCCGTACTTCACGGATGCAACAGATGATGTACTGTCGGTAGCTGTCACGCCCAGCTTTGATGGTGGTCAAGTATCTGGCATTACGCCTAACTTGATAGCGGACAACGCAGCCTCTGAGCTGCTTAACATGACCATTTCGCCCAATGGTAACCTTCAGACTCGCCAGGGCATTGAGACAGTATCAACAAGCCTTTCTACGGCCAGCACAGTTCAAGGCATGTTCTATTTTGATACGCCAAATTTTGAGACAATTGTTGTTGGGACAAATGGAACTCTTTATAAGTACAACACTGGTTCAACCACATTTTCCACAACTGGTGGGACAGTAGTAAATTCATCAGCTCAAATAGAATTTGCACAGTTGAACAATAAATTGTTTTTTGCAGACGGAACAAGCAATCTTCAGTTTACAAATGGAACAAGTTCCTATAGGCAGGGAACAAGCATTCTTTCAATAACTGTATCAACGCAGGGATTGGGGTATACTGGATCAACAGCTGCCGTTACAATTGGCGCACCAAACCTAGCTTACGGAACAACTGCCAGCGCAATTGCAACAGTAACAGGCGGAACAGTATCTGGAGTTATTGTTACAAATGCTGGATCTGGATATACATCAGCTCCATCTGTTACAATAGCTGCTCCACCATCTGGAGGTGGTCACTTTACGGCAACCGCAACAGCAAGTATATCTTCGCTCGCTCCTGCTGGCCTTCGTCTAATCAAATCATTTACAAATAGATTATTCGCAGTAGGCACAGGCGAGGATCGGAACACTCTTTACGCCTCTGACATTCTCGATCCAGAGATATGGAAGACAACCAATTCAATCATTGTGGGTGGTGATGATGGCGAGGACATTATCGCAATCCAGCCCTTCTACGGATTTCAGATCATCGTGTTTAAGAGGAACAAGATCTACCTGGTTGATGTCACGCCAAGCACAACGACTACATCAGGAACAAGCGTATTGTCGCTTACAAATAGCGCAGCGGAATGGACTGTTCAGACAGTTTCTAACAGAATCGGTTGTATTGCAGGAAGATCAGTTGCCTTGGTAAACAAGGATGTGTTCTTCTTGGCCAATGACGGCATACGATCAGTCTCAAGGTCTTTGGCGGATGACTTCTCTACAGTTGGCCTCACAATAAGCGAACCAGTTAAGGACATCATCGCAAGGATCAATAGAAGTTATATCGATACTTGCAATGCTACATTCCATAACAATCGATATCTTCTAGCCATACCGCTTGATTCTGCAACCAAACCGAGCCACATATTGGTTTACAACTCAATCTTCAACTGCTTCGAAGGCTTGTGGGAAATTGCAGCAGCAAGGATGGTTGAGACAAGCTTTAGCTCTGGATTTGCTACAAATACAATCAAGCTTTGCATAGGCACAACCAACTCAAGGGTTGGTCACCTTACGGATTATAAGGATTCAGATTCAGTTGACATAAATACAGGGTTCCAAGATTTTGGTACTGGCTATACGAGCAGGGTGGTCACAAAGGCGTATGAATTTGATGATCGCTTTGCCCTAAAGTACGGATCGCACTATGAGATTGAATTCTTCAATTCTGGATCTACCAATGCGACGATAAGTATGCGCAGGGATACAGATGGTAACGACATTATTCTTGGCACGAATGTTGACACAACTTCGCCTGACAGCTTGACCCTGCCATTTACACTTCCAGCCACACTAAGCGCGAAGGTTGTCAAGCGCAGGGCGGATAGTCTTAGGTCATACGAAAAGTGGCGAAATATCAAGATGAAGGTTGAAGCTGCAAGCAGAAAGTTGTCAATTCGAGGAGTAATTATGGCAGCGAATCCAGATACAATTCAGATTCAGCAAAACATATGACCCAGGTAGAATTTTTTGAACAAAGTGGGGTGATGGAGGCAATGTGGCCTAACTTCAAGGATTGGGTGAATTGGTTTGATAGCCAAGGACTTATGGGAACAGTTAGGGATAAGAATGGAGAAATTCATGGTGTAGCTTTAGCAAGGTGCATCCCTCGTGGCGTTAATCCAGATCATTATGTCCACAGCGAGAATGGTGATGACATATTTGTTGACTTGTGTGCTACTAGTGGTATTAAAAGAGCTGAGTTGGTAGAACCACTCAAAGGCTTGCTATTGATTCTCTGGAATCGATTTGGCCCCCGCAAGCGAATTATATTTAATCGTTTAGGAACCCCAAAGGAGTATGATTACATGAAGTTTATGCGAAAGGCTCTGGCTTAATATGGGAGGCAGTCCGTCCAGCCCAACCCCTCCTCCGCCTCCTCCGCCCCCCAACCCTGTGGAGGCAGGGAAGGCAAATGATCTTTATTACAGATCTTCATTGGAAACATATATCCAGACTCAGCCAGAAATTGCCAAGCTTGAGTCAAACATTCGCGAGAAGTATGCTCCGCGCCAACGAGAATTAGATAGGCGCATGGCTGCTCTTGACCTACAGAGAGCATCCCAATCTCAACTTCAAGTTGAGCGCGAGCTGGGGCCACAACGTTCTATTGAACAAATGAAGCGTCAATTTGAAATGTCTCCAAATGCCTTTGCTACACAGCAGGCACTTGGTCAGCAGGCTGCTCTACAGTTTGCCAGACTTTATGGGCAGGCTCCAATGGGAGCGGTTCCAACTGAAGTGCAGCAGGGTACTGGTTCTATTCCATTTGACTATCTTGCGGTTGCTGGGAAAAATAGGGTTGGTTAATAAAATTAAGGAAATATAATTAAATGAAATTCATTCTAAAGGAGGTTGCTTAATATGGGTGGCGGCGGTGGCGGTAGAGGCGCACCCCCTCCCCCTCCTCCTCGTCCTCCGACTGCTCCACTTGTTGTTGCTAGATCTGGATTGGATACTGTATTTTCATCAGTTGGAGCAGGAAGAATTCAAGGGATAGATCCAACTGTACTCAAAGAGGAAATAAGCAAGCCACAGAATAATTTTGATCTAAAATATTATTTGGCCAAATATCCAGATATTGCAAATGATCCATATTGGGGGCCAAGGGCAGAGCAACACTACAATCAATATGGGAAGAATGAAAAAAGATATTTAAATCAATGGACAGAAAATGAAAAAAATGGAAATAACGCACAAGCGACTTCAAATTTAGAAAAAATTTCACAATCAGCAGCAGACAAGATTACAAATTTTAATAGCTCGACAGAAACTGCCAATCAAATTGGATATTCAAATTTAACCCCAACCGAAAAATCTTTAATAAGCCGATCATCTGATAGGGCTAAAATATCAAATCCAAAGAACTTTAGTGAAGCTGCAAACAATTATTACATTGAAATTGCATCAGGAGCCATAACAGGAATAGAAAATTTAACTCAAAAACAAAAGGCAAATTTACAGAAATACGCAAGTGATTTAAAAAGTTTTGACTCAAAAGATTTAGGCCAACAGGCGAAGGATGTTATTGCGCAGTCACAGACTGCAATTGATGCAATCAACGAGATTGACAATCAAAGAAAAAAGCTTGCAACGCAAAATGCAAGAATTAATCAAGTTCCAGGTGGACCGCAAAGAGATTCCGAGCAGGGGAAGGCATTTGTTGAGCAGGACAAGCTTGACAGATTGATATTAGAGGCAAATCAATTTGCTCCGATATATCTTCAGGAATTTAAGGACTATGGAGTAAGCGACTTTACAGCTGGACTTGGTGCTGCCTCAAAAACCGCTGCTGGAATTACATCTGGATTGGCAGATCTTAGCGGAGAAAAAATCTTTGGAACTGGAGGGTTGGCAAGCAAGTTAAATATTCAAGTAACAGATGCTCAGATTTTAAATGACATAAATACCGCAAGAAAAAACCAGTATAAGGCTCTTTATGATACTGGAACTGCTGTTACCACAGATCTTCAAAGCCAACTTGCTAGTGCAAATGATTTTATATCATCGCTTCCAACTAATGACAGGAGAAGGGTTGATGCGGAAAAAACCATTTCAGATTTAAATACGAAAATTGCTCAAGCACAAAAGGACACGCTTTCCGCAAAAAGTCTTTACGATAATTACCAGCCAATTTCTGGGGAAAAGGCTGCAACAACAGTTGCGAAATTTAGAGAGAGCCTACAGCTTCCTGAAGAAAGGACGATGGCTCAAATTGATCAAATTGATCCTACGCTTGGATCGACAGTTCGCACGCTTGCGGATCAATACAAGAAAATGGCCGAAACTCCAACTGCGCCAACAACAAGCGCGCAAACCGAGGAACTTCGCAATAGTCTTGAACAAGAAGCTTTAAATCAATTAAAACTTGGCTCTACACTTGGTGCTGAAGAACAGCGTCAATACCAGCAGGCAGCTCGCGCTGCTCAGACTGCTCGCGGTAATATCTTTGGTGTTGCCCCTGCGGTTCAAGAGGCGGTAGAAACTGGTGCTGCTGGCGAAGCTCGCAAGCTTGCAAGGTTTGGCGCAGCATCACAATTCTTGTCATCAGGAGAAACAACTGGTGCTGCAATGGCGCGCGATGTAAGCCTTCGCAATGCACTTGATCAGAGTAGGCTCGGTGCAGCTCAACAGTTCGCAGCTTCTGGTCCAAGCGTATACAACTTGTCATCGCAAAGACTAGGTCAGCAACAGAATCTATTGAACAACTATCTGGCAGCATCAGCTCCGCAAAATACAACCGCATTCCAGACCAGCCCAACCGCTACCGCTGGATATCAATATGTAAATCCTAATGCTGGATTTCAAGGGGCGCAGAATGCTGCATCAATTTACAATACATTAGCTAACTATGGTTCGGATACATATAGAACATATGTTTCTGGATTATCTGCGCAACAACAAGGACAATCAGGAGCATCAACATTTGCTCAGATTGCTGGCGGAATTGGCAATATTTTCTCTCCAATATCTAGTACATTTAAGTCATACAGTCTTGGGGGTATAGGATAGCATGGCCGATCTAGTACAGTTCGGACCATTTACTGTTTATAAAAGCCCAGCCTATGAAGAGGCTGTAAGGCAGAAGCAAGCTGATGTCGCAACTGAGCGTGAAACAAAAAAGATGCAGCAGGATTATCTGCGCGCTCAAATCGAGAAGTTCAATGCAGAGCAAGAGTATTTAAAGAGTCCAGAAGGACAAGCTGCGCTCCAGGCCGAGAGAGAGAAGGGGATGCTTGGGGTTGAGAAGTTAAAGGGTGAAATTGCTGCTGAAGAAGAGAAGCGCAGAAAGGCATCTCCTGAGTACGCTCCGATCGAGGCTGCTCGTCTTAGCGGACTAAAAAATGCGCTTGAGCAAGACCTGGCAACGCAGGGTGAGCTTGCTTCTACTGCTGGCGAGCGAGTTAAGAATTTACAATCCGCATCAGCTACACTTCCAGAAGGAGTTTCTGGTCCTGTTATGCAGAAGGATATGGCAACTCAAATGATGCGACCCGCACTAGAGCTTGAGGCCGACATGCGCAAAAGAATGATCGGAACGGAAGCTGCACAGGCTGCGACAAGCAAGCAACTAGGCGAACTTACTGGAACGCTTCCAGTACCAGAAGGTCTTGGTGGCGGAACAGTTCCAGCCACAGCGAATATTGGATCGATTTACCAGCAGAGATTGGAGCAGCTCGTTCCGAT
>Ga0209088_10001143_pt1 | contig 17403 bp, 26 predicted proteins | sample S_140625_EF_Meta_FD_187324 | JGI IMG/M metagenome (GOLD analysis project Ga0209088, IMG submission 187324) | Freshwater microbial communities from Lake Simoncouche, Canada to study carbon cycling - S_140625_EF_MetaG (SPAdes) (version 2) | ecosystem: Environmental > Aquatic > Freshwater > Lake ... | reverse complement strand
CGCAGCAGCAAGGCCCTGAGCAGGTTGGGACGATCGAGGCAGTGGCTGCCCAGGCCCACACCGACTGCCTCGGGTACTCCCCCCGGCGCCACCCCGAAGCGATGGGCCCAGCAGGCCATCAGCGCCAGGCCGGTGGGGGTGGTGAGTTCGGCCGCCGGAAAGCGGCTGCTATCGGCCAGGGCCAGCCCCCGCCGGCGGGCGATCTCCAACACCGCCGGGGCTGGCAGGGGCAGCAGGCCATGGGCGGTTCGCACATTGCCGTGGCCAGCGGGTGGCACACCGCAACTCACTTGGCTCACCCCAAGATGCAGCAACGCGGCACAGACGCCCACCACATCCACCAGGGAGTCGATGGCCCCGACCTCATGGAAATGCACCGCTTCCGGGGCATGGCCATGGACCCTGGCTTCAGCCTCGGCCAGCAGCAAAAAAACCTGCCGCACCTGCTCTGCCAGCGGCGGGGCCAGGGGTGCAGACATCAGCAGATCGCGCAGCTCGCCCCAAGGGCGATGGTGGGGATCCTGTTCCAGGCAATGAACCTCAAGGTGCAGGCCCCGCAGGCCCGAGCTGCGCCGTTCCTCCACCTCCAGGCGATAGCGCCCAGCCAAGCCGAGATCCGCCAGGGGTCCGTGGATGACGGTTTCCGGAACGCCGAGATCTAATAAGGCCGCCAGCAACATGTTGCCCGCCAAGCCGGTGGGGGCGTCAATGTGTAGGAGGGTCACGAGCCGAGCGCCGGGATGGGGCGTCCCAGCCGCGGGGCGCGATCCAGCAATTGCTCCGCCTCCGCCTCCAGTTCGCCTTGGTGCTGGCGCAACCACTGGGCCACTTCGCGGCGGGCACGACGCTGCTCCAGCTGGGCGGTCGCCACGTCCTGGCCGGAAAGACCCCAGAGGCGACCTAGCAGGGCACGATCATCAGCCCCACCGACACTTTCTCCATAGAGCAAATCCTCAGCCGCCATGCCCGCCAGAAGGACGCGGCTCCAACGGCGCAGGTCCTCAATTGGGAGTCTGGCCGAGGCGGGGGGATCGAACTCCGTGCTGCCTCCGCAGGCCATACCCGCCTGGAGTGCCGCCAAGCTGCCCACCAGGATCCTTCGCACCGCCAGCCCCTCGGCCTGGGCCACAAGGGCATGGCCCGCTTCGTGGCGGGCGATCCGGCGTAGCCGGGCCTTGCCCCCGGGCAGGGTCTCCGCCAACAGATGGCCGCCGCGGCCTCCGAAACGCGCCGCATCCAGGCTGAGGGCGCCCAGGGCGAAGGCTGTGAAAACAGTCGTCCACCAAGGGGAGATTCCCAGGAAGGGTCCGAACACGGCGGCCAGACAGATGGTCAGGACGGCCAGTCCGGCAGTAAGGGCGGTGAGGTCCGAGGCCATCAAGCGATTAGCGAGGCGGACGGCTGACGGCGCGCGAGTGGCTGCGGCTGCCAGCGGCGGCGCGGGGTTCCAGGGAACGCTCCTGAGGATCCACAGACCGCGCCGGTGGGTTGCGGTTGTCCGAGCTGCGACCAGCCTGGGTGGGGGCATCATCTTTGCGGAGCGAACCCTCCGGGCTGCGGCCGCCGCCATCTGGGCGGCGCCCCTTGCCGCCCCGGTTGCCGCGCTGGGCGATGGGACTGAGGACCTCCAGACGTTCGAGCTGCAAGGCCTGCTCCTGGCGGCGTAGATCGAGGGAGACGAAATGGCGCAGATGGGCCAGGGGGATCTCGCCTCGCAGCTGCAGTTTGAAGGGAATGGGCCTTTCGCCGTCAGGGCGGGGCAACTGACGCACCTTGACCACAAAATCCTGGGTTTCGGGGCGGGTGAAGATCAACTCACCGCGCACCGAAAAGTAATCGTCTCCTTCGGGGAGTCCGTCGCTGGCGCCCGACTCTTCAGCCTCTTGAGCCAGGGTGCTCGGCTCCCAGACGCCCACCATTTGGAGATGCAACTGACCCTCTTCCCGGGAGCGGGGATAAACCACCCAGAGATGGGGCAGGGATAAATCGAGGTGCCGGCGCATCAAGGTGAGCAGCCGGCCCAACACGACCGCTTCAATGGCTTGACCATCGGCGGTGCGGATCGCCCCACGGGTGAGCACGGTTGGATCGCTGGGTTCGTAAACCCCACGGACGACACCGATGGCCCGGTATTGCAACGGTTCGGTGACCGGGGGAATGGGGTGCTGACGCATGGTGGGTGGGGACTTGGGTGCGGCGCAGCAGCGCCCAAGCGGCGGTGAGGTCAATGTAGCGAGCGTGAACAGTAGTCTCCCTAAGGGCCTTGCCCTTTCTGGTTCCGGATGTTGACCCAGCCCCGCCGCTTTGGAGCCTATGGGCTTGCCGCCGCCATCGCCCTGACGCTGCTGGCCATGGGGGCGGGTTGGTGGCTGGGGCTGCGCAGCGGCGCCAACCGGTCGGCGGGCGATCCGCGCCAAACCATCCTGGAGAAGGAAATCAACGTGCTCGTGCAGCGGGAAGAGCGCCACGAGTCCAGTGATACCGATCGCCAGCGACTGCTCGAATTGCTGGTGGGTCTGGGCCGGCAGCAGGAGGCCATCGCCCTGCTGGAGCCCATGGCCGATCGGGAACCGGAACGGTGGTCCTTGCGGTTGATGCTGGCCGAACTGCGCAGGGATAGCGGTGATCCGACGGGAGCTGAACGGGAGTTGCGTCAGATCCTGAGTCGCCAACCCCACCAGGTGGAAGCGCTGCAATTGATGAGCCTGCTGCAACTCGAACAGGGCAAGGGAAGCCAGGCCCTACGCCAAGTCCAGGCGGCATTCACCGCCACCACCACCCCCGGAATCAAGCCCCAGGCCCTGGGCCTGGGGCTATTACTGGCCGAGATTCAAGACCGTGTGGGGCAGAGGCCGCAGGCCAAGGCCACCTATCAAAAGTTGGCGGTCTCATTCCCCCAAGATCCACGCCCCATGGTGGCCTTGGCCATGTTGCTGCAGAAAAGCGGCGATACCCCTGCTGCCTTGACCGCCCTGACCAACGCCAAGCAACGCAGTGGCAATACGGGCAACGCCGATCCGGTGCTCGACCAACTGGCGTCGAATTGGTCGATGCTGTTGGTGCGCTCGCAATCGAATGCAGCAAAACCAATGCAAGGGGGAGGGGTGGCCAGTTCGCCTACGGTCCAGCCAGCCCTGGGCGGGTCGCAGCCGGCGCCGGGGAATCAAAATCCTTAAGGGCTTTATCAACGGCCTGGTCTGGGGAGGTGGCGTCATCCATGGCCGTGCTGCGGCGCAACCGATTCATCAGATCGATGGGATTGGTGGCATCCAACACGGAAGATTTGGAGGCACCGCCGTCATAAATCTGGCGTTCCTGGGGACTGGTGCCCATGGTCTGTCCGTAGCCGGCGGTCTGGGCGCCAACAGGCCCACAGAGCGCCAGCGGGGCAGGGAGGAGTGCCAGCAGGCTGATGGTCAGAAGAGAACGGGCCATGGATTGGCGGAGCGCCGACGGCCAAGGGGGGGCTTTCATAGATGCTAGTTGGTACCTGCGGAGAGCCCGGCGTGCGGATCGCCACCTGGAACGTCAATTCGCTGCGAATTCGGTTGGACCAGGTGCTCGCCTGGTTGGCGGAGGAGAGTCCTGACGTCCTCTGCCTGCAGGAAACCAAGGTGAGTGATGACCTTTTCCCTTGGCAGCCCATCGAGGGCCTTGGTTATAGGGCTGTTTTCAGTGGCCAGAAGGCCTACAACGGTGTGGCGATCCTCAGCCGTCTGCCTTTGGAAGACCTTCGTATCGGCTTTGATGGATTGCTGAGCGACGATGCCGAGGCCGAGGGCCTGGCCGATCAGAAGCGCGTCATCAGTGCCCTCATTGATGGGATACGGGTGGTCAATCTCTATGTTCCCAACGGCGCCTCGCTGAAATCCCCGAAGTACGCCTACAAACTGGAATGGCTGGCCTGCCTGGAGAGGGCTCTGGGGGCCCTCAGGTGCCAAGGGGATCCGCTGGTGGTGGTGGGGGATTTCAACATCGCCCTTGAGGACCGGGATATCCACTCGCCCGAGCGCCTCAGTGGCGGAATAATGGCCAGTGAAGCCGAACGTCAGGCCCTGAGGCAGGCGCTGGGGTCAGAGCTCAGGGATGTCTTTCGGGTGTTTGAACCAGCAAGCGGCCATTGGAGCTGGTGGGATTACCGCAGCGGCGCCTGGGAGACGGGCCGGGGCTGGCGGATTGACCACATTTACTTCGATGATCAGTTGTTGGACTTCGCCACTGGCTGCGTGATCCACCAACGGCTGCGGGGCAACCCCCAGCCAAGTGACCACGCGCCAGTTGTTGCGCACCTGGCCTGGCCCCCCGCCGAGGCAGACCAGGACGAGGCGGCGGAGGAGTTCTAAGTGCCTGGGGCGGCGATTCACTTTGTACCCCGCAACGTCGGCGGTACAACTCAGGACGGACGCTGCCGCCGCCGCTGGATCATTTTTGGGAGTTGCTTGGCTCTGGCATGGCTCACGGTGCCACCGGCTCTAACCAACGAAGCGGTCCAGGGTTCGCTGGTTCGACCCGCCCCTGCCGCCGCCTCGGTGGTGGCCAACCTGGCCCCTGCCACCCTCGCTGGTGGGGCGGAGCCAGGCCGTTGTCCGGCTGCAAAGATGGCCCAGGGCCGACGCACGGTGGCGGGGGCCAGGTTGCGATACCCCTTGACCCGCTGGGCCGGGGAAATCTCTCCTTTCGGCTGGCGTTACTCCAGTGCCCGTGGCGCCTGGCGCCTACATAGCGGCATCGATCTGATTAGCCCGCCCGGAACGCCGGTGTTGGCTGTGATGGCGGGCCAGGTGGCCCGGGTTGACACCATCGGCGGCTACGGAATTGCAGTGATTGTGGACCACGGCAACGGCTGGCAAAGCCTTTATGCCCACCTGCAGGCGGTGGCGGTGCGTCCCTGCACGGTGCTGCCGGCGGGGGGCCAACTGGGGTGGGTGGGCCGTAGCGGCAGCGCCAGCACGGACCACCTACACCTGGAACTGAGGAGTGGTACGGGGCCCACCCAGGTGGCGGTGGACCCGGCGAAGTATCTTCCCCGGCCTTAGTTCCTCAGTCCTTGGGCATCGCTTCGGCCAGGAGCAGGGCCGCCTGGATGGTCGGGCTGAGTGGAAATACTCACCGCTGTCAAAGAGTCATGGCGGCGACTATGTCAACCAAAACCAGGTGGCTGGATAGGAGAACGGATTCCATGCCCCATGACTTCCCTGCTCTGTTGTTATCGCAATATCGGCAACCAGTTGCTGATCTTGCGCTGCTGTGGCCCTGGGGATTTTTTTTTAGAGCGGGTGGTGTTTCCCTTCGAATTGCTGACTTTCGCCTGTCCGGCCGACGCCGAGGTCAAGATCTGGCACTTGGATGGCGCTGGGCCGACGCTGGTCGATTGTTGCCTCGCCGAGGCCATGATCTGTGGCGATGCGCCGGAGGGAAGGGCAGTGGCCGAGTTGTGATCATCACAGTCATAGCCCTTGTGGTCAGGGCCTATGTAGACGCTGAACCTGGGTTCTGGTGGTGCATTGGAATTAGTAGCTATCGAGACCCAGCAGCAGGACCCGGGCGGCGTTGATCGCCTGCATGGTGTCATGGGCACCGCCCCGATCGGGGTGGTGATCGGCTGCCGCCAGTTTCCAGGCCCGGGTCACATCGGCTTCCCGCAGCCGGCCGGCGAGGGCTAGTCCGAGGCGATGGCGGGCCTGCATCGCCTCCAGATCGGGACTGCGGCCCAGGGGGGAACGGTCGGCGGCACTTAAGCCACTACCCCGACGCTTGCGGCCAGCACCGCCCTTGTTGCCGGTCTCCTTGGCCTTGGCTCCGCCGCCGCCGCCGCCGCCAGCGCCTTGGAACCCATCGGCTCGCCTGCCCTTGGAGCCGCCAAAGCCCTTGGACTCCCGTTCGGTACGGGCCTGCTGATGGCCAGGGGCCGATCCAGAGACAACCAGGGGCATGGACATGACAGGCAATGCATCGGCCCCAGCGAGGCGGGCCAACTATCACCTTTGCACGGCCACCCCTTTCAGGTTTGCATCGCAGCCAACCTGGGATGCCACCAGAGCCAGGCCTGGCGATTGATCAAGAGCCCAATCAGGAGCAAAAGCGCCATCAAGAACACCTGATCACCACGGGAATCGGGGATGACAATATCCGCCATCAAATGGATTAAGTTAGTGACGCTATAAAGTACACTCAGCCAGAAATGCCAGCGGCGCCAGCGGCGCCAGGGACCATCACTGCGGCCATCACTGGCCGCCCAGCTGATCAGCAGGAGGGCCGCCAGCGGCAGCAAAAAATAGACCATCATGGACCAATACACCAATGTCAATCGTGATGGATTGACAGTATTGCCGATGACTACGGAGAGGCCATGGAAAAGCGGCATCAAGCCAAGCTGAACATGAAATAACATCGCCAGCAGATAGGCTATCCAGAGGCTGCGCAGCCGCAGCGCATGGTCGATGCAGCGGGGGTTGGCGAGATCGCCGCTGGAGGAATGGGCAGTAGTCATGGCCTTTGACTGGCGGGTTTCCCTGGGCGCCATTCTCCTGGACCAGGCCGTAGCAGCGCCCTTGCGGGAGCTAGTCCGGTGGGCGCCAGCGCTGCCAGGAGCAAATTGCGCGAATGTGATCAGATTGCGGGAACCAGTATCGCAATTTGTATCACTTGTCCCAGCCCTGGCCAGGGGGGGCAAGGGCCGGGCAGATTGTTTAAAAGTCCTGCCGATGGCGGCCCTCTGTCGGGATTCCTGCCAACCATCCGGACTTTGTCCCTGAGATTTCTTTTCATGCCGTCTTTTCAGAGCCATCGCCGCAGCGGTTGTCGGGCGGGGGCAGCTTGTTCCTGGCTCGGTAGCGTTGTGCTATTGGGCAGTCTGACGCCTTTGCCCCTGCTGGCCGCTGCCCCGACCCCGGGTCCATCGCTGCTCTACAGGTTGGCCACTACCTGTGCCGTGGCAGGGGCGCCGCCCGTCAATTGCAGTGTCGAAGCGGTGGATGAAGGCACCAGCACCCTCTATCGCCACAGCATTGGCAAGGACACCCAAATCGTGCGCATCACCGACGACCCGGTGACCATGACCCTGTGGAATGAATCGGCCAAGAAATGGGAAACGCTGCGCAACGCTTCGGCGCGCTTTTCCACCAACACGGTGTGCTTCAACGATCGCGGGCTCTGCGTGATCAATCCCAATTACCTCAACAGCATCCGCCAGGACGATCTCAAGGGGCGTTTCCGGGGCCGGGACCTGATCAAGGTTCACTTTGATGCGGCAGGACGCATTGATGCCTCCTGCTACGACGACGCCTGTGCCCTGGTGAAGCCATGAAGCAGTTCGCCAGACTTTGTCTCGTCATGGCCGGAGTGCTGGCCATGCCTGCGCTGCCCTCGCGGGCTGCCCTGGCTCTCGCTCAAGACGCTGCTGCCGTGGCCGCGAGCCCACACTGGATCGCCCGTGGCGGCGGCGGGGGGCGTGGTGGCGGTGGTGGTGGCCGTGGCCGTGGCGGTGGTGGCGGCGGCCGTGCTGGTGGCTTCTCGGGCGGCGGCGGCCACAGCGGCTTCAGTGGTGCCGGTTCGGCAAATGGGCTCAATCGGGGCGCCAGTCGGCCCCAGGGGGGCTGGGCCGATAACAGCCGCGGGACGCGCGCGGGCGGCGGCCCCTCCCTCGATCGCCAGCCGATCAGTCGGCCCAGCGGCGGCTACCAACGGCCGGAAGGCGGCTTGGGCTCAAACCGACCTGCCGGATCACCTACCTTGGGGGATCGCACCATTAACGGCGGCAATCGCACCATCAACGGCGGCGACCGCAACTTCAATGCGGGAGATCGCACTTTCAATACGGGAGATCGCCGTTACAACGCGGGCGATAGAAACTTCAACGGCCAGGTGAATCGCAACTGGGACCGCACCGTCAACATCAACAATGTGAATCTCAATCCTGGGTGGGCCCGTCCTGGCTGGGGTTATGCCCGGCCCTGGAATTACGGTTGGTATGGGGGCTGGGCTACTCCCCGCTGGGGTTGGTGGGGGGCCTCGGCGGCGGCCTGGGGGGTCAGCACCCTGGCGACGGCAGCCATCATCAATGCTGCCGTCGATAACGCCGTGGCCAACAGCACGACCTACATCGTGGTACCGAATACCGGATACCAGCTGCAATTTGGCACGGTGCAGCCCTACGGCACCACCGGAGTCAGCTTTGTAATGACGGCCAACAACGTCAGTTACCAGATGACGGCCGACTGCACTAACGGCACGCTCAACGGTGTCCAACCCGCCAGTGCCCCGGAGGCGGAATTGCTGAATTCCGCCTGCCAGGTGGCCTTTGGCAACGCCAGCTGAAGTCTCAGACCTGGGCAGCCGCTGGGGACGAATCGATCGCCGGTTCTTTCCCCAGCCAGCGCAGGAAGGGGATGGATAGAAGCATATTAATTAAGAGGTAACAAAGGATCCCCACCTTTACCGGTTCTGGGGTTTGGACATAAAGGGATGAGAATAATAGGGCCAGCCCGGGATTGCGCATTGAGGTTAATAATGACCCTGTGACCCGATGGGACCTGCCAGGCCCCCCCAGTCCATAACCCAGGACCAGGGAACCCAGCACCACTAACGCCATCGCCAGCAGGGCAGGACCGTTGGCAGGGACATAACCCGCCAGCAGGGGGAAGGTCTTGATTAGCACCACCACGATTAACAACATCAGCAATAGGCCCGCCAGCTTCTCGATAGGACCTTCGAATCGGCTTGCTAGATCAGGGCGCCAGCGACGCACCAGTATGGCCAACCCCAGGGGTAACAATTGAACCGAGATGATCTGTTTGGCGATCTGCTGGGGTTTGATATCCCAATCCTGTACTCCAAAGCTGCTGCTATAAAGATCGGCCAGCAGCGGGATCGATACGATCGCCGTCATGGCCGCTAGCACCTGGATGAGAGCGGCCAGATTCCAATTGCCCCCATGTTTTCTCGCCTTGCGCAAGGTGAGGGGTGCGCTGGGGCAGACCGCAATCAGAGCGATCGCCAGCCGGGCGGGGGGCGCCATGGCGGCGCCGAGGGGTCCTTTCAATACCAGTAGGGCGAGTAAGGGCACAAGGATGCAGGAACCAAAGAGCAGCCTGGCAATCAGGCCAGGGCGAGTGCGGAAAATGACTAGTGCATCCCCTGTCAAGCCCAGGCCTAGGGCAAACATCAGGGCAAAGACCGGGACCTTGAAGATCAGCTGAGCCAAGGGTGAAATCCTGGAAACATCCAGGGGCAAGGGGTTGGCAGCCGAGCCAAGGGCCGGCGCGGGTCTGGGGCCGACAGGGCCGGCGGCTTGGGCAGGCACCTGGCAGGGAGCGAGGGCCAGGAAAGACACCTGGCAGTTGGCGATTAGCGATCGTCGGGTCCGGGCTGGGGCCACCAGGGCGGTAGCCGGCCTGGTGCAGCCCTCTCCGCCTCAAGGCGCTGTTCGCTTTCAATCTCCTTGGCTAGAAACACATTCAAGAACGTGCGGATCACGGCCACCAGCGCCAGCTGCAGCAGATTGCGCTCCGAGGGGCTGGTGGTGGTGCTGACGATGTCGGCGCCGAGCTGGAATTCCAGGGCCATCGCCAGCCAGCTGGCAAAGGTCAACCTGGCCCGGGTGGAGGGCCGCAGGGAGGGGCCCCGCATCAGGCTGGGCCGCAGTTGGCCGAGGGTAACCAGAAGCCCCATCAGCACGGTGATCACCGACAGGCCTTCCAAAAGCAGGCGGGTCGTACGGGCCAGGTCCAGCAGCAAGGGCTCGGCCATCTCGGTGATCGACATCGGGCGCCATGGGCTTTGGGGCCATGCTGCCCCAGGAGCCTGGGGCAAGCTTGCTGAAATGCTTGTTCCGTTGCTGTTCCGTTGCTGCCCATGGCTCCCCTGCCCGATAGTGCCGAACTGCTGAAGCTGGAACGGGGCAGCCGGCGCCAGGGAACGGGTTTGGTGGCGGCCGATCTGATCGGCATCTGGCGGTTGCAGCGGGTCTGGCCCCGCCAGGGCGGCGAACCCTCGGGCCCCAGCAGTGCGCTGTTGCGGGGCCTGGGGGCCCGCCTGGAAATCAACGCCACCGGGGTCCCGGCCGCCAACCTGGACACCCCCGGGCCCGGGCCCGCCAGCGCCCCTGGCCTGGGGGAGGGGGAGCTGGGGCTGGTCAATGCGGTGAAACTGGGGCCCCTGGAATTGCGCTTTGAGGGGCGTGCCCGGCTGGCGGGTCCGCGGCCGTTGCTGTGGTTTGGCTTTGAGCAGTTGCAGCTGTGCTTTGGCAGCAGGGTGTTGCTGCAAAAGGCGTTGCCGCCAGCGGCGGCCCAGCGCCAACCGTTTTTTGCCCTGATCGGCAAGGGGCCTGGTTGGTTGGCGGCCCGGGGCCGCGGCGGTGGTCTGGCCCTATGGCAGTTGCAGACACCCGCCCAGCCATTGGGGGCGGATCCGGGCTGAGGGGAGGCGAGTAGCGCTGGGGTGGCGGGTTCAAGGCCGCAGGCGCCGCAGTGCGCCAGAAGGGGGCTCCCCGAAGCGCTGTTGATAGTCGCGGCGGAAGCTGGCGACGCTGAGGTAACCGCATTCTTGGGCCACCGAGGTCACGGTGGTTCCGGGTAGGGGGGCGAGCAAGCGTTGCTTTGCCAGCGCCAGCCGTTGCCGGCGGATGTATTGCATCGGCCCGCAGCCAAAGCGTTGGCGGAAGGCGTATTGGAGGCTGCGGCGGGAGTAATGCGATTGGCTTTCCAGGTCGCTGAGGCTGAGGGGGAGGTGGCAGTTGGCCTCGATCCAGTCGATCAGGGCCTCGAAGGGTCCGCCCCCACCGCAGGGGCGCGGTGGTGGTTCGTTGGGCAGGGGCCCAAGCAACAGCCCCACGAGCCTCAGCAGCAGGTCATCGAGCCGCAGGCTCGCGGGCAGGGTGCCCCTGGCCACGACGGTCGCGTTGAGGAGGGCCAAGGCGCGGTAGAGGCTGAGGAACAGGGCCGCTTGCTGCGATTGGTGGTACTGCACAAGCTTGGGGGACTCCAGGAGGCCCGGCAGCTCCCTGGGGGCCGCCGGGCCCGCCATCACCTGCCGCACCTTGGCAATGGCATTGCGGGGTAAGCGCAGCACCACACCGGCCAGCACATTGCTGCTTACCTGCCAATCCCCGCCTGGCAGATACAGCAGTGTCGAACCGGCCCGATTGTCGAGTCGCCGGCCGCTGACATCAAAGTGTCCGACCCCCTGGTAAGGGACGATCAATTGGGCATCGACCACGCCTTCAACCCGGCCACAAACGCCACTGCCCCAGTTGCTGATCACTGTGAGGGCGCCGAGTTGCAGCCCCGCGCTCATCACCTGGAAGGCTCGCGCCCGATGGAGGGCATCGCAGCTGCGCACCGGCAGCAGGGCTTGGAGCCTCTCGGCGAACTGAACCGGATCGTTGCAGATGTGGGTCTGGGGCAGGGTCAGCAGGGGCAAACCGGCGGGGCTGGTGCTGCTGGCCTGCCAGACGGTGGGGATCGAAACCAGGCTCAAAAAGGGCTGGCGCAGGGGGATAGTCGCGCCATTTTGAAGGGGTGACGCCGCATCAGTAGTTGAGTTGCAGCAGATCCCGGCAACCGGTGATTGCTTGCACCGCCATCAACAGGGCGACAAGAACATTGGCTGCCAGGTGCAGGCGGCGCAGGAGTGGTCTGCTGCGGATTTCCGGCGCAGCCGCCATGGCAAAGAGCAACAGTCCGCAGAGCAGCCAACCGCCCCAGAAATGGGATCGCCAGAAGGTCAAATCCAGGGGGTTGTCACTCCAGCGGGGCACCTCCGGCTGGAGTCCGAGCCCCAGCAGGGCCAGCCAGCAGGTGAGGGCGAAGCAGGCGCGCAACCAGGGCCGTTTGACACGCCAGAGGGCCAGGCAGGAGGCCAGGGCCGCGGCGGCCCCCAGGGCTAGGGCCAGGGGCCGGTGGGGCCAGTTCGCACCTGAGACCGTGCCTATGGCAGCCGTGCCTGGGGCACCTGTGGCTATGGCACCTGTGCTTATGGCACCGGCGTGGAGGAAGGACCAGCCCAGGGCCAGCAGCACCGCCAGCACCATGGCGGTGGTCAGCCAGCGGCCGTGGTCGAGGTGTTCGGGGCCCACCGAGGCCGGCAGGGGGTATTGATCCAAGCGCCGCTCCCGCACGTGGATGCCGATGCGGATCGTGGCACCGATGACGGGATAGACGAACAGCACCATCAGCAGTGGGTGTAGCAGCGAGAGCCACTGCAGGGCCGAAAGGGGTTGCGGCGTCAAGGGCAGAAGCGGGGTCATGGAAGCACCGCGGGCCAGCCCTGGCGGATGAGCAACAGGGAGAAGTAGGGGGCCTCTTGGGCCGCCACCTCGACTGCCGGCTGGAGCTGTTGGTCGGGCCAACCGACCCGCATGGCGAACAGGGCCTGCTCCAGCAGGCCCCGCCGCTCCAACAAGGCCCGCACCCAGGGCCAGCGACGGCCCAGCTTGAGCAGGGCCAGCACCCAGCCGCCGCTGGCTGCTTGGGCCAGCAGTTGGTCCAGTTCGGCGGCGGTGTCTGGGGTTGGCAGCAGCAGCAGGCCCTGGCGTTGCAGGGCCAGGGGCCAGGCGGCGGCGGCAGCTGCAGCTGCCACGGAGGTGATTCCGGGGATCAGGCGCACCTCCAGGGCTGGATGGCGTTGCTGCAGGGCGAGCAGCACATAGCTGGCACTGGCAAACAGGGACACATCGCCTTCGCAGAGCAGCACCACCCGCCGCCCTGCGGCCCGTTCGGCGGCGATGCGATCAGCGGCTAGTGCCCAGGCCGCTTGCAGGCTGGCGGCCTCTGCCACCATCGGCAACAGCAGGGGCAGGTGCCGCTGGCGGTCGTGCAACCAGGGCTTGGCAATCGTGGCGGCCATGCCCTCGGCGCCCTGGCGGGCCACCGGGTAGGCGACGGTGTCGGCGGCGGCGATGGCCCGCACCGCAGCGACGGTGAGCAGGTCGGGATCGCCCGGACCCACCCCCACCAGGGTGAGGCCTGGGCTGGTCGCTTCAGCTGGCACAGGCAAGCGGTTGATGGCGGAGGCCAGTTGCTGCCACCCTTTCTAGGCTGGGCTTCTCCCAGGGCCCAGGGGACTCCCCTGCCGCTGCGCTTTTCCCAGGCCTGAGCGGGACTCCCATCCCGCTCCCCTGGCCCCGCTCTCCTGGCCCCAGCCCCCGTCGCCCTCTTGCCCCTGCTGCCATGAGCCTGCTTGTGATCCATCCTGCGGCGGGTCAACCGCCAGGCCCAGCCATGCGCACGGCGGACGCCGACCGGATCCAGACAGAACTGGCCGGCCGCGGCATCCGCTTCGAGCGCTGGTCGGCGGCGCTGGATCTGCCGGCCGATGCCGACCAGGAGGCGATTTTGGCGGCCTACGTGCCCGAGATTGCCCGGGTGCAGGCAAACGGCAACTACCCCACGGTTGATGCGATCCGGTTGGCGCCGGACCACCCCGATCGGGCCAGCCTGCGGCAGAAGTTTCTGGCCGAGCACACCCACAGCGAGGACGAGGTGCGCTTTTTTGTCGAGGGCCGGGGGCTGTTCTGCCTGCATGTCGGCGAGGAGGTGCTCCAAGTGTTGTGCGAGCGCAACGACTGGATTGCGGTGCCGGCCGGCACCCGCCATTGGTTTGACATGGGACCCGAGCCCCAGTTCTGCGCCTTGCGCTTCTTCGCCAATCCAGAAGGCTGGGTGGCGAACTTCACCGGCGATGGCATCGCTCAGAACTTCCCGCTGCTCGACGAGCTGCTGGGCGAGCAGCTGATCAGCGCCTGATTTTTTGGCCCGCCCAGGGACCTTGCGCCCAACCCCCCACCGCCCGCTCTCAGCTGTGCATGCGCGGATGTGGGTGCACAGCTGAAAGCAGGGCGGCCTCGTCCTGGGCCAGCTCCTCCAGCCGGCCAATGAGCTGGGGGCGGGGAAAGCGCCGCTCGGCCAGCACCCAATACAGCCCGAAATGGCGGGCCTCACTGGCCAGCAGGTCGCCGTAGAGGGCCGCTAATTCTGGGTCGGGGCTGTGGGCTGCCAGCATGGCCATGCGTTCGTGGCTGCGGGCCTCAATCAGGCCGGCGACAAGCAGGCTGTCCAGCAGCCGCTGGGGTTCTTGGCGCCGCACCAAGCGGGCCAGGCCGGCGCCGTAGGGGGGGGCGGCCAGGGGCCGCAGCGGAATCTGGCGGCGGATCAGCAGGCGCTGCACCAACTCGAAATGCTCTAGCTCTTCGCGGGCCAGGGGGCTGAGCACGGCGGCCAGCTCGCCATCGGAGGGGTAGCGAAACATCAGCTGCAAAGCGGCACCGGCCGCCTTGCGCTCGCAGTGGGCGTGGTCGATCAGCACGGTGTCGGGGTGGGCAAGGGCCTGCTCCAGCCAGGCGGATCCCGAGGGGGCCGCCAACCACTTGACCCGTTCCGGCGCGGTCCCGCTCCGGCTCATGACGAGGCCCGCAGGTGATCCACCAGCCCCTCCAGGGCCAGGCTGTAGCTGGCGGGCCCGAAGCCGCAGATCACCCCCAGGGCCTTGTCGGCCAGATAGGAGTGGTGGCGAAAGGGCTCGCGGGCATGGACGTTGCTGAGGTGCACCTCCACAAACGGGATATCCACCGCCAGCAGGGCATCTCGCAGGGCGATGGAGGTGTGGGTGTAGGCGCCGGCATTGATCAGCAGGCCCCCGCATTGCCCCCGGGCCGCCTGAATGCGATCGACCAGGGCCCCCTCGTGGTTGCTCTGGAAGCACTCCAGTTCAGCCCCCAGGGCCTGGGCCCGGGCCGTCAGGTCGGTATTGATCTGGTCGAGGCTGCGGCTGCCGTAGAGGCCGGGCTCCCGCTGGCCCAGCAGGTTGAGGTTGGGACCGTGAAGCACGAGCAGGCGCATGGGGGCAGGTGACAGGCGGGCTGGTAAGTTTTGGGGGTGTGGTTCGGGTCGGTGCCCGAGTGGTTAATGGGGGCGGACTGTAAATCCGCTGGCTCTGCCTACGTTGGTTCAAATCCAACCCGGCCCACCTTTCCACATGCCCTTGTAGCTCAGCGGTAGAGCACTCCCTTGGTAAGGGAGAGGTCACGAGTTCAAGTCTCGTCAAGGGCTTTATCAAAAACTTGCTCAAGCGGGTTCAGGCCGGCGAGCAGCTGCAGATCACCTTTTGCGGCCGGGTGATTGCCTGCATCGCTCCTGAACAGGATCCCAGCCAAGCCGCTCGCCAATAACTGTTCGATCTCCGTGACCGCGTCGGCCTGGCAGACGTCGTCGCAGGCCTTTCTGAACGCGAATGGAGTGGCGATTGCCGGGCACCTCCTAAAGCGCCTGGGCACGCCGATTGGGGCCAACGATCTCTGGATCGCTTGCCACAGCCTCGCCCTTGGTGCCACCTTGGTGAGCCACAATATTCGCAAGTTTGCTCATATTGAGGGCTTCACCCTGATCGACTGGGCGGCTGTCTGAGGCCATGCCATTTCTGCTCGCCGACAGCTTCCCATCCAGCCTGGACAAGCTAAACGGCGAAGAGCAGAAAGCCGCCAAACTCGCCGCCTTCGAGCTGCAGATCGATCCCGCCAACCCGGGGCTGCAGTGCCATCGGCTCGACAACATCAAGGACAAGTACTTCTGGTCAGCTCGTGCCAGCCGTGACATCCGCCTGATTTTCCATCTGGTCGAGAGCAGCATGATTATCTGCTTCGTCGACCATCACGATCCAGAACGTCGAGATCCGCGAAACGGTTCGCGAGATCAAGATTCCCCTCCTCATCCCCGTTGAATCAGCGGCCGCTCCGGCGCCTAAACGGCCTCTCTCCCACCTCACCGCAGCCGACCTGCTCAGCTACGGCGACCCCGCAGAATGGACCCCTGATGTCCGCACGGCGGACGACGACATGCTGCTGGTGATCGCCTCCGAGCTCCGGGCCGTGATCGTGATGGCCTGCGATGAAGACGTAATCCCCAACGCCGAGCGCATCAAGGCCATCACCGGTCAACTCAAATGACATTTCAGGCTCGTCACGTTGCTGTGGCAACCAGCCAGCCCCATATGTACAATTGTCATGTACAGAAGACTGCAGTCGGCATGATCCGAGTCTCCGTGTCCGATCTGCGGCAGAACCTCCCCTCCTTCCTCAAGCGGGTCCAGGCCGGCGAGCAGCTGCAAATCACCTCGCGTGGCCAGGTGATCGCCCGTATTGCTCCGGAGAGCGACCCCGCCGAAGAGGCTCGCCAATGGCTGCTTGATCTCCGAGACCGTGTCTCGCTTGGCGATGTGGTGCATGGGCTTGCCGATCTCGAATGGAGCGGCGATGCGGATCATCTGTGACACCCACATCCCCCTGTTCTGGGCTAATGCTCCCTCCCGCCTCAGCCGCAGCGCCGCTGCAGCTCTGGAGAAAGGCCGGCAAGACGGTCAGCTGGCGATCGCCGATATATCTCTGTGGGAGCTGGCCCTGCTTCACGAACGCGGCCGACTGCTGCTACCAGTTGATGTTTCACCCGTGGAGTATGTGTCCCGTCTCCTCCAGGCACTGCGCCTGCAGGTACTGCCGATCAACATGGACATCGCTGTTCTCTCCCGCAGCTCCCTGTTTCAGCACGGCGATCCAGCTGATCGCCTGATCGCGGCCACTGCGCTTCATGGTCGCTGGCCGCTGATCACCGCCGACGAAAGGCTGCGTGCCCTGCCTGAACTCCACTGCATCTGGTAGCAGCCGCTGCCCTCATGATCCCAATGGCTTTCCTCCCCGCCGACAGACTGCAGCCCAACGCCGAGCGTATGGCCACAAAGCCCTGATTGATCTGCTGGCCGGCTTTGACCTCTTCTGTTTGATCAATATCTTGCTGCCTCAGGTAGCAGAAAAGATTGAATCCCTCGCTGATGAGGATTATTTGGCGATGTCGTTCATTCGCATCGCCGCAGCCGAGGTGCTGGAGGGGGGACCCTTCCGCAGGACTGTCCAAGGTTTGGCTGCTGCGGACACCAGATATGGTGTGCTAACCGGGCGTCTCAGCGAGGCCATGCCGATCCTACTTAAAGTTAAAAGTCATCGCATCCGGGGAGATGGCGCTCGCCCCAACCCTGCAGCTGCCCCTCGATCTGCGGCTTTCTCCCGAGCAATTCGCCCTGGTGTGCGCGACCATTCCCCTCGCGTTGCTTGAACCGGCCGCTGCAACACCGGTGCGCCAAGGCCCTGCGATCTTTGTTCTGCGCATCAAAGGCTCGCTTGACGCGGAATGCATCGGCAGCTGCATCAGGATCAAAAGAAGAACTTCACCCCAATTTCAATACCATTTTGATCAATGGTGTAGGCGGCATTCGGCGTTTGGCCATTATCTCGGGCCAGATAGAGATAGCGCCAGGAGAGATCCAGCTGGGTGGAATTGCCGATGGCATAGCCCACGCCAACCTGGGCATTGCCTGACATGTCGACATCGCCATTGGCGCCGAAGCCACCGAGGTCGCCCC
>Ga0209088_10001136_pt1 | contig 17525 bp, 21 predicted proteins | sample S_140625_EF_Meta_FD_187324 | JGI IMG/M metagenome (GOLD analysis project Ga0209088, IMG submission 187324) | Freshwater microbial communities from Lake Simoncouche, Canada to study carbon cycling - S_140625_EF_MetaG (SPAdes) (version 2) | ecosystem: Environmental > Aquatic > Freshwater > Lake ... | reverse complement strand
CGGCATCGCGTTGCGCAACTACTTGCCGTAGTACCTGCAGAAACTGTCCAGCGAACCGTCCGGCCGGATCACGTGCGTGCAGCATCGGTCGATGCGGTCCTGGTCGAACGTCCACGCGTCCATGAAGGGCTTGATGAAGATGCGGAACGGATGCTCGGGCCGCAGCTCGAGCGACTTGATGACCTCGCCGAGCGGCTCCGTCTCGCAGCCGCACTTCGCCAGGTCTTCCACGCGGTAATCGACTCGGTTCTGCAGGAATCCCGCGTACTTCGGCACGTCGATCAGCCGGCTCAGCCCCACGGGGCCGCTCGGCGTGCGCAGCACGTACGCGATGGTGTGGCAATTCGGGTCGCCACAGGGCAAGGGAGTGAAGTCTGCCTCGCACAGCAGCTCCGGCGCCTGCGTGACGCACGCGCGGATCGCGTCGGAGACCCCCATGGTCTGGACGGTGGTGATCGGCGCCGCGGTCGCACCAACGGTTGCGCCAACCACTGCCCCCGGGAACACCGGCAACGTCCGGCTCTCCACGTTTGCCACGCGCCCGCTCGTGAACACCGGCTGCAGGCTGATGCCGCGGACGTGCGGCCGCGAAACCGCCCAGCGCAGCGTGTCGCCCACACCGGCCACCGTGCGCGGATCGATCACCATGGCGAGGGTCGTCGGCACGCCGAGCGCTCCCGCGGCGTCGATCGCCTTCTCGCGCATTGCGCGCAGGTCTGCACCGCGCAGCTCACGCTGGCCGTCCTCCTGCATACCGTCGAACTGCACGTAGAGCTCGAACTTCCGGTGCGCACGGTGCACGTCCGCCAGCATCCCGCGAAATCGTTCGTCACCGGCCACACGCACCGCGTTGGTGTTCACCAGCACGTAGCCGATCTGCGGATGCTCGACGGCCCAGCGCAGGATCCGCTCGAACTCCGGGTGGATGGTCGGCTCGCCGCCGGAAAGCTGCAGGATGTCGATGAGCCCCTTGCGCGCCACCACGCCTTCCACGCGCGCGCGCACCTCCTCGAATGGCGTGAATTTCATGTCCGCGCCCACGCCGTACGGGCTTTCCGCGTAGCACGTGGGGCACGTCAGGTTGCAGCTGTCGACGATCTCGATCAGTGCCACGCACGTGGAGAGTCGCTCGAACGGATCCACTGCCACGCCACCGGCGGAGCTGGTGGCTCCCGCAGTTTCGGTCGGCGCGCAGCACCCCTGCGGTCCACAGCACGCGCCAGCCGCATTCGCCGGATCGCCATGGCTCTCGAAGTACCACCGCGCATCGCGCTGGAGCATCACGTTGAACGCGCCGTGGTGGGCGCATTCCTTCTCCATGAACACCGAACCGTCGCGCTCGACGACGCGCGCCGGCACGTCGGCCCGGCACGTGGGGCACCTGCTCCTGGTGAGCTTGATGACACGCTCGTTTCGATGGACGGAGATCTTGATCATGTCAGTACCTGGTCACTACGGCACCGACCGCGCACGCGCCGATGACAAACGTGACGCCGAGGAAGAACGCCGCGGCCGCCACCAGGAGCGGAACCATCACCGAGCGAGGGATCAGCGCAATGAGCGGTGCCTCGCGCGTGCGGCGCGGGAGCCGCTTCATGAGCTTCGATGACTGCCTGGCGGCGTTGATCGGAACCAGGAGCAGCACCAGGATGGTGATGATCGCAATGGGAAAAAGCACCGCGGCGGTGCTGTCCTTCAGCATGGCGATGCCCAGCCACAGCAAGGCGAACATGCCCGCGATCGCCATGTACGGCCACGCGAAACCGAGGACCACGCGCCGCATGTTGAGCGGGGGCGCTTCCCGCCGCGCCACCGGCGTGACCACGCCGCACTCCGTGCACGGAGCATCGTCTGCCAGCCCGGAGATGTTGTGACCGCACTCCTCGCAGCGCATGGCGAAATCCTACGCGGATCTATCATTTCCGCCATGCAGCAGACGCACACCATCGCGCCGCGTACCCCGGCCTACTCCACCGCGGGCGCGATCCTCGCCGTCCTGGCCATCGCGTCGCTCCTGGACATCGCCACCGCGCAGGCGCTCAGCCAGACCGATCGCGCGCCGTCGTTCGCCGTGCGGCTCTTCGAGGTGCTCGACATCTACACCAGCCCGGTGGCGTTCATCACGGCACTTGCCGCCGCCGCGTGCTGGGCCGCCCACGCGCAACGCGCCTTCCGCTTCCTGTTCGATGCCACGCTCGTCCTCTCCGCCGTCGCGCTCCTCGACAACGTGGTCGGCCTCATCATGTGCCTCTTCGACAAGCAGGAGAACCCGGGATTCCTGCTGCTTTCGGCGGCACTCGTGTATCTCGAGAACATCGCCGTCTTCACCGCGTTCTACTGGCGCTTCGACCACCCGTACCAGCAGCGCATCGTGGAGGGCGAGGGCATCCACCCCGGCATCCTCTTCCCGCAGAACACGCTGGACATGGAGTCGCTGCGCCGCTGGCGGCCGGCGTTCGTGGACTACCTGTTCCTCTCCTTCAACACCGCCAGCACGTTCGGCCCGACGCACCCCGTGCCACTGCGCGGCGTGATCCAGGTGGGGACGATGGTGCAGGTGGCCATCGCCATGGCCGTCCTGGTGATGCTCGCCGCACGCGCGATCGGCCTGATCGGCTGACCGGACACGAAGCCCACGCATGCACCGCGAACGAACCGTCACCGCGCTCGCCGCCGCGCTCTGGACCGTGCTGGGCGTGGCCATCGCCACCGGCTGCGTGCAGGTGGCGATGCCGATCGTGGAACAGGACGTGACCACCGGCGAGAAGCTCCGCGCCATCGCGCGCGGCGAGCGTGGCGAGGCGGTGGGCGAGCTTCCGGCGGTGCTCGCGTCCGACGACATCGACGTTCGATCGCGTTCCATCGCGGCCAGCAAGGAACTGCGAGCCCAGCTGCTGGCATCCCCACCCGACATGCGTGCGTGGGTCAGCACGTGGGATCCGTGCACTTCCGAGCAGTACTCGATCTTCAATCCCGGCCTCTACGCGCCCCAGGACCGCGAGCGCATGGACCTCCATCGCGCGCTCGAGGCCGGCGTGCTTTCGCGGGCCGAATACGACGAACTGTGGGCCATCGTCGGCCAGCAGGAGCGTCGTTCCGTGGTGCGTCATGGGTTCGAGCTGCCGCCCGTGGCCATGGTGGGCAGCGTCACGTCACCGGCCCTCTTCGTCGGCGGCCAGTACGAGGAACGCACCGAGGCCGCGCGGAAGCGGTGGGTGGACAGCAACTGGATCGTTCGCCAGATCACGCGCCAGATGCAGATCGACGAGACACGTCGCATGATTGCCGGCGCGTCCGGGGACGAGCTCGAGCGACTGCGCTCTCTTCTCGCGTACTACATCGCCAAAGGCGACGCCGATGGCATTGCCCCACGCGGTCTGCAGCTCAGGTGGGGCGATGGTTTCGGTATCGATCCGCAGGCGAGCACCGAGGCCGCGCCGTGATCATTCCGACGGCAGGAGTAGAGTGTCTCTGGCTCCCGCGGCGCCCACACGTCCCCCATGCCCCACGCCGCCGCTACATCGCGTTGGCCGCCCTTGCGGCGCTGCCATGGATCGCGTCGTTCGCGTGCGTCGTCTACCGCCCGATCGTCACGCGCCCACCGACACTCGGCGATGAACTTATCCAGCTCGATGCCGCGCGCCGCGACGGCCTGCTGACGCAGGAGGAGTACGACAGGCGCCGCGCCGAGACCATCGTCGCCTGGAAGCGCATCGGCGACGCACCGATCGTCGAGGCGAAGAAGCCGGAGCAGGGCGTGGCGCCGGCGACGACTGCCAGCCCTGCGTCCAAGTGACGCTTCCCGTTTGATTCTGCCTCCGGACGCGCCGGCGCGGCATGCGGGATTCGTTGCCAGCGAGCCGCGGGCCTCCTCACCCCCGCCTCACCCCGCCGTCCGCAACCGCGACACCTTCCGCTTCGGCTTCGCGAGCGCCAGGTCGTGATTCGCCTGCAGATTCAGCCAGAATTCCGGGGTGGTGCCGAATGCCGCCGAGAACAGCCAGGCCGTGTCCGGCGTCACCCCGCGCTTGCCGCGGGCGATCTCGTTGACGCGCTGCAGCGGCACGCCGATGTGTGCCGCGAAGGCCACCTGCGTGATGCCCATCGGTCGCAGGAAGTCCTTCATCAGGATCCTGCCGGGGTGGGTGGGAATGCGCGTGCGTGTCATCATGGTGGCATTCAGTGGTAGTCCACGACCGCGACGTCATGGGCATGCGACTCGATCCAGCGGAACACGATGCGCCACTGGCCATTGATCCGGATGCTGTGCTGGCCCGTGCGGTCGCCGGACAGCGCCTCGGTGGCGCGGTCGTCGAACGAGACGATCATCCGCGCCAACGTAACCGTACATGGTTGCCGGGTTGTCGTGCAACGCACTTTTTCTTGGGACTTGCCCAGTTGACAGCAATCCGAACGGGCGGAGGCTGGACCCGCGATCCCGGCTTCGTCACCCATCCCGCCGACTTCCCCTCAACCCCCTCCCCGAAACAGCCGACCGCCGGGAATATCGGCCATCCGCCGCGCCCGCGTGGGCGCCGAAAATGTCCGCCTGTCATCTAGACTGCGTCCTCTATGCCCATCACCACCGCCTTCAAGACCGAGATCCCCCGCATCTCGATCCTCGACGAGCAGGGGAACTTCGACGAGAAGCTCGGCAAGGGTCTCATCCCCGACGCCGACCTCATCAAGCTCTACGAGGCCATGTACGCGTGCCGCCACCTCGATGGCGTCGCCTTCCGCCTGCAGCGTTCGGGCCGCATGGGCACGTACCCGCAGAACATGGGCCAGGAGGCGACGAGCCTCGGTGCCGCGTACGTCCTCAACAAGAACGACTGGCTGGTCACCTGCTACCGCGAGAACTGCGGCCTGTTCTGGCGCGGCGTGCCGATGGAGTCGATCCTCCTCCACTGGATGGGCGACGAGCGCGGCAACGCCATGCCCCGTCCGCACCACGCCACCCCCATCGCGGTGCCGATCGGCACGCAGATGCTCCACGCCACCGGCCTGGCCTGGGCGGCGAAGTACCGCGGCGACACGCAGATCGCCTGCACGTTCTTCGGCGACGGCGCCACCAGCGAGGGCGACTTCCACGAGGCCGCCAACTTCGCCGCGAACCTCGACATCCCCGTGGTGTTCGTCTGCCAGAACAATTTCTGGGCCATCAGCGTTCCCGGCAGGATCCAGTGCAGCGCGCCCACCGTGGCGCAGCGCGGCATCGCCTACGGCATGCCCTGCATGCAGGTGGACGGCAACGACATCTTCGCCACGGTCTACGCCGTGAAGGTCGCCGCCGAGCGCGCGCGCACCGAGGGCAAGCCGTACTTCATCGAGATGGTGACCTACCGCCTCGGTGACCACACCACCGCCGACGACGCCAGCCGCTACCGCGACAAGGCCGAGGTGGATGCGTGGAAGGCCAAGGATCCCCTGATCCGCGTGCGCAAGCACATGGAGAAGCTGAAGCTCTGGGACGACAAGAAGGAAGCCGCCATGGTGGAGCGCACCGAGAAGCTCATCGCCGAGGCCGTGGCCCGCGCGGAGAACATCGCCGCGCCGCACTCCGCGGACTTCTTCAACAGCATGTACGCCGAGCTGCCCACCGACCTCGCCAGGCAGCGCGACACCATGCAGACCCATTCGCTCGGACAGGATCCGAGCCAGCTCGCGGACACCTCGCACGTGAACCGCTCCACCGAGAACGCGCACCACTGACCGGTCGGCGCAGCCCACCACCGCCCCCGATTCCGCGAGACACACCATGGCAAACCTCACGATGGTCCAGGCAATCAACCTCGCCCTGATCCAGGAGATGGAGAAGGACGACCGCGTCCTACTCCTGGGCGAGGACGTCGGCAACAACGGCGGCGTGTTCCGCGTCACCGAGGGGCTGCAGAAGCGCTTCGGCGAGAAGCGCGTGGTCGACACCCCGCTCGCCGAGAGCGGCATCATCGGCACCGCCATCGGCCTCGCCATGGCCGGCCTGCGCCCGGTGCCGGAGATCCAGTTCGAGGGCTTCCTCGGGCCCGCCTACGACCAGATCTGCAGCCACGCCGCGCGCATGCGCACCCGCACCCGCGATGCCTTCACGGTGCCGCTGACGATCCGCGTGCCCGTGGGCGGCGGCATCCATGCGCCCGAGCTGCACAGCGACTCCCCCGAGGCGATCTACGCCCACACCCCCGGCCTGAAGGTGGTGATGCCGAGCTCGCCGTACGACGCCAAGGGCCTCCTGATCGCGGCCATCCGCGACCCGGACCCGGTGATCTACTTCGAGCCCAAGCGCATCTACCGCGCCTTCCGCGAGGAGGTCCCCGAGGACGAGTACGTGCTGCCGATCGGCAAGGCGCGCACCGTGTGCGAGGGCACCGAGCTCACCGTGGTGAGCTGGGGCGCGAGCGTCGTCCAGTGCATGCAGGCGATCGAGAAGAGCGGCAAGTCCATCGAGCTCGTCGACCTGCGCACCATCTACCCGTTCGACATCGACGCGGTGGAGGCGAGCGTGAGCAAGACCGGGCGCTGCGTGGTGGTGCACGAGGCACCGCTCACCTGCGGCTTCGGCGCCGAGATCAGCGCGCGCATCATGGAGCGCTGCTTCCTGCACCTCGAGGCCCCCGTGCAGCGCGTGGCGGGCTTCGACACGATCATGCCGTACTACAAGCTGGAACTCGACTACATGCCCGATGCAGCGCGCATCGGCCGTGCGATCGACGACGTGATGGCGTACTGACCGACCGCTGAGGGAACCACCATGGCCGGAATCAAGCAGCCGAGCGACAAGAGCCACTTCCTCCTTCCCGACCTGGGCGAAGGCCTCGCCGAGGCCGAGCTCATCAGCTGGAAGGTGAAGGCCGGCGAGACCGTCAAGGAGAGCCAGACGCTCGCCGAGATGCAGACCGACAAGGCGCTGGTGGAGGTCCCGTCCCCGTGGGCCGGCACCGTCAGCGAGATCTGCGGCAAGCCGGGCGAGATCATCAAGGTCGGCGCGGTGCTCGTGCGCTACGGCACGGCGGGCGCAGCGGCGGCCAAGCCCGCGGCATCCAGCGCGCCCCAGAGCAACGGCTCCGGCGCAGCGTGCCTCTCGAGCCAGGTTGCCGCAGGCGCGGCCGCCGAGGACCAGGGCACCGTGGTCGGCACCATGAGCGGCACGCTCACCGTGAGCGATCGCTTCGCGCGCCGCGCGCCCGAGGCCGCGACCGTGGCGCGTGACGGCAAGGCGCTCGCCACTCCCGCGGTGCGCCGCATCGCGCGCGAGCTCGGCGTGGACATCCAGCGCGTGCCCGGCAGCGGCCGCGGTGGCCGCGTGACGGCATCGGACATCGAGGGCTTCGCCGGCGCAGTCACGGCGGCCCCGGCGGCAGGCGGCTTCGCGCCGCGCTCCACTGCGATCGCGCCCGGCAGCGTGTACATCGACCAGCAGGGCGTCACCCAGCGCGTGCCGTTCCGCGGCGTGCGCCGCAAGATCGCCGAGAGCCTCGACCGCAGCGTCCGCACCACCGTGCACTTCACGGTGGTCGACGAGGCGGACGTGACTGCGCTCGACGCCAAGCGCAAGGAGTACAGCAAGGTCACCGGCCAGAAGCTGAGCATGCTGCCCTTCATCATGGCGGCCATCTGCAAGGCGCTGAAGAAGCACCCGACGCTGAACGCCATCACCGACGATGCCAACAACGAGATCCTCGTGAAGGGCCCCGTGAACATCGGCTGCGCCGTCGACACCGACAGCGGCCTGATGGTGCCCGTCATCAAGGACGCGCACGCCAAGAGCCCGGTGGAGCTCGCCAACGAGGTCAAGCGCCTGGCCGCGGCCTGCAAGGACCGCAGCATCAAGCGCGAGGAGTCGATGGGCGGCACGTTCACCATCTCGAACGTGGGCAGCTACGGCGGCATGTTCGCCACCCCGATCATCAACTACCCGGAGGTGGCCATCCTGGCCGCCGGGCGCGCCAAGGAGCGCGTGATGGTGAAGGACGGCCGCTTCTACGCCGGCCTGTCGCTGCCGCTCTCCCTCAGCTGCGACCACCGCGTGGTGGACGGGGCGGAGGGCGCGCGGTTCCTGAACACCGTTGTGGGGCTGCTCGAGAACCCCGAGAACCTGATCTGAAATTCACACCGAATTCCTCAACCGGGCCGTTTGGGCGGCCGATCATCTCCGACTGGAAACAACCATGAACGCCATCGCCACCGAACTCCTGCAGAAGATCGAATCGAAGACCGCCACCGTGGGCATCGTCGGCCTCGGCTACGTCGGCCTGCCGCTCTCGCACGCCTGCCTGAAGGCCGGCTACAAGGTCGTCGGCTTCGACATCGACCAGCGGAAGATCGACTGCATCAAGTCGGGCAAGCCGTACATCCACCACCTCGGCCAGGAGTTCTTCGATTACATCAAGGGCAATGCGGGCTTCCTCGGCACCGCCAACCCCGAGGACCTGAAGAAGGCCGACGCGATCCTGATCTGCGTGCCGACGCCGCTCGGCCACCACAAGGAGCCGGACCTGTCGTTCGTGCTCGACTCCACGCGGCTCATCGCGAAGGTCCTCCGCAAGGGCCAGCTGGTGTCCCTCGAGAGCACCACCTATCCCGGCACCACCCGCGACGAGATGGGCCCGATCCTGGACGCCACCGGCCTGAAGCGCAACGAGGACTACTTCCTCGCGTACAGCCCCGAGCGCGAGGACCCGGGCAACCCGAACTTCTCCGCGTCCGTCATCCCCAAGCTCGTCGGCGGCACCGACGAGGCCTCGGGCAAGCTGGCCTATGCGCTCTACAGCCGCGTGGTGAGCAAGGCGCACTTCGTCTCCAGCGCCGAGGTCGCCGAGACCGCGAAGCTCCTCGAGAACATCTTCCGCGCCGTGAACATCGCCCTCGTCAACGAGATGAAGACGGTGCTCACCGACATGAACATCGACGTCTGGGAAGTGGTCGCCGCGGCAAGCACCAAGCCGTTCGGCTTCATGCCCTTCTACCCGGGCCCGGGCCTCGGCGGACACTGCATCCCGATCGATCCCTTCTACCTGACGTGGAAGGCGAAGGAAGTGGGCCGCACCACGCGCTTCATCGAGCTCGCCGGCGAGGTCAACACGGCCATGCCGCACTACGTGGTGGACCGCACCCAGGCCGCGCTCAACGACGACACGAAGAGCATGAAGGGCTCGAAGATCCTGGTGATCGGCGTGGCCTACAAGAAGAACATCGACGACTCGCGCGAGAGCCCGAGCGCCGAGATCATCGAGCTCCTGCGCGACCGCGGCGCCGAGGTCAGCTACCACGACCCGCACATCCCGACGTACCCCTCGATGCGCAAGTACCGCATCGACCTGAAGAGCGTCGAGCTGAGCGAGGCGAACCTGAAGGCCACCGACTGCGTGCTGATCCTCACGGACCACGACGCGGTGAAGTACGCCGACATCGCCAAGCATGCGAAGCTGGTCGTCGACACCCGCAACGCCATGGCGAGCGTCCCGGCCGGCACCGGCAAGGCTCGCGTCGTCAAGAGCTGAGCAGGCGCACATGACCGATCGACTCGCAACGTCCACCTGGAAGGTCCTTCGGGCAGGAGGCTTCCGCCTGGACGGCGGCGGCATGTTCGGCCTCATCCCGCGCACCATGTGGTCGCGCTGGATGCCGCCGGACGCCGACAACCGCATCGGCCTCTCGATGAACTGCGTGCTGATCGAGCGCGCGGGCGAGGGCGGCGGCGGCCGCGTGCGGCGGACGCTGGTGGAAACCGGCGCCGGCGGCAAGTGGACGCCCAAGGAAGAGGCCATCTACGAGTTCCAGCGCGCCGCCGACGGCCGCATCCGGACCATCGAGCATGCGCTGGCGGAGATCGGCGTCGACCCGTCCTCGATCGACGACGTCGTGGTGACGCATCTCCACTTCGACCACGCCGGCGGCCTCACGCGCCTGGCGGCGGACGGCACGCCCGAGCTGGTGTTCCCGAAGGCGAAGATCCACGTCCAGCGCCAGGAATGGAGCGATGCGCTCGCCAACCGCAGCACGATGACACGCACCTACCTGCGGAATCACCTCGATCCGATCGCGGACCGGGTGGAGCTGCACCAGGGCGAGGCAGAGGTGGTTGCCGGCGTCCGTGTGATGCCGGCCCCCGGGCACACCTGGGGACACCAGGTGGTGGTGTGGCGCGATGCGCAGGGCACCTGCTGCTACACGGGCGACGTGATGCCCACGGTCCACCATGCGCACCTGTCGGCGAGCCTCGGCTACGACGTGCTGCCCTACCAGACCATGCTGACCAAGCGTGCGCTCCTGGAGCTGGCGGACCGCGAGCGCTGGCGGCTGGTGCTCGACCACGAATCCGGCGATTGCGTCGTGCAGCGTGGGATGGCGGGCTGACCGCGGTATCCTGCGGAAGACCGTGTCACCGCAGGTGCCACGGACGACGCGCCGGCGAGGCGCGCACCGCCGTAGACCCGGAGAGCACCCATGCCCCGCAGATCGCTCCGTCCCCTCGTGTTCCTCAACGCCGGACTCCTCGTCGCGCTCGCGACGGTGACGCTGATGCCCCAGGCGTTCGCGCAGCTCCGTCCGCGTTCCACCTACACCATGGTCGGCGGCACGGTGAACGGCATCGTGCAGGGCGTCGTCTACATCGCCGACGAGACCACCAACGAGGTGGTTGCCGTCAGCTGGTACGAGAACCAGAAGCGACTCGTCGGCATGGGCTACCGCAACATGACCGCGGACGCCATGCAGGCTGCCAAGAATCGCTGAACCGGGAATTGCTGAACCGGGAATCGCCGAACCCGCCCGAACACCAAAGGACCAACCATGGACACCCACACCACCGAGACCAATGCGACTGCCGGCGCCGCGCGCCGCGCCTCCCGCATCGCCACTCCCGCTGCCCTCCTCTGGGCCAGCGCCTTCCTGCTTGCCGCACTGACCATCGTGCAGGCCGGACGCCTGCCGATCAACGCCGCGTACGCCAGCGCCGCCAACCAGGGCAGCCAGGGCATGAGCGTGATCACGCAGAACACGGGCCTTGGCCCGGACACGAAGCCCTACGAGGCGCTCTGGGTCCTCGACAGCCGCGGCGAGATGCTCTTCATCTACTACATCGAGAACGCCAACGCCGGCGAGAAGGCCCTCCTCCTCCGCCAGGCGATGCCGGTGACCGAGCTCTTCCGCCTCGCACGCGGTGGCTGACCGGCCGATGCGCGCCGTCGACGCCATCATGGCTGCGCGCCGCGCGGACTCGTTCGCCAAGCGCTCCATCAAGGGTTCTTCCAAGCAGCACGCCCTCCGGCGTGCTGTTTCCATGCTGGACCTGACGACGCTCGAGGGCAAGGACACCGAGGGCAAGGTCCTGGGGCTCTGCCGCAAGGCGATCAGTCCGGTGGACGTGCCTGCGGGCCGGGCGCCGCTCGATCCGCCGGTCGCCCACGTGGCCGCGGTGTGCGTCTATCCGACCATGGTGCCGGTGGCCAAGGAAGCGCTTGCCGGGAGCGGCGTGAACGTGGCCGCGGTGGCCACCGGGTTCCCGAGCGGGCAATATCCGCTCGACGTCCGGCTGCGCGACTGCGCGGATGCCATCGCCGCCGGTGCCGACGAGATCGACATGGTGATCAGCCGTGGCCTCTTCCTGTCGGGCCGTTTCGACGAGGTGATGCGCGAGATCCGCGAGACCCGCGCGCTGTGCGCGCAGCCGCCGAAGGGCGTTCCCGCGCACCTCAAGATCATCCTGGAGACCGGCGAGCTCGAGACGCTCGACAACGTGCGGCACGCGAGCGACCTGGCCATCGAGGCGGCGTGCACGGTGCCCGGCATCGGCGCACCGAAGGACGGCGAGGTGTTCATCAAGACCTCCACCGGCAAGGTGCAGCCCGCCGCCACCATGCCGGTGACGCTCGTCATGCTCGAGGCCATCCGCGACCACTTCCTGGCCACCGGGGTCCGCATCGGCATGAAGCCCGCGGGCGGCATCCGCACGGCGAAGCAGGCCATCGCCTACCTGGTGATGGTGAAGGAGACGCTCGGCGACGAGTGGCTCTCGCCGCACCTCTTCCGCTTCGGCGCAAGCGCGCTTGCCAACGACATCGCGCGCCAGCTCCTTCGCATCCAGGGCGGCGGCTACATGGCGGGATACGACGTCACCGACGCGTGAGTGCGCGCCTCGCGGCGCCCCGCGGCGCCCACGCCGTTCACTTTCCGCGCTTTTCCCAGAACGCACGCAGCATGCTGGAGAACTCGTCGCCCTCCGCCGCCGCGGCGCTGGCGAGCGCGGTGTGGCGGAAGCGTGCTTCCTCCATCGAACCGTCCAGCTCGTTGAGCCATCGCTTGGTGGCGCGGAGTGCCTGCGGGCCCTTCTGCAGGATGTTGGCCACGAAGGCGTCGCACTCCCGGTTGAGGGACTCGGGTGTCCCGGAGCAGAATGTGGCGAGCCCTGCGCGTACCGCGGCGTGGCCATCGAGGATGGATCCACCCATCGTGACGGCGCGCGTCGGTCCGGGGCCGGCGTTCGCCATCAGTGCGGGAATCGTCACCGCCGGGCTCACGCCGATGCGGTGGACGGGGTACCCGAGTTGCGAATCGGGAGCGACGTAGACGAAATCGCAGCCGGCAAGCAGGGCGCATCCGCCGGCGAGGGCCGCGCCGCGTACTTCGGCAATCACCGGGATCGGCAGTGCGCGCAGCGCGCGCACGGCGTGCGAGAGCTCCATGACGAAGTGCGCCAGGAGCTGCGGTCGGTCGATGCACGAAGCGAGATCGAACCCCGAGGAGAACGAATGCCCTTCGCCGCGGATCACCACCACGTCGGCGCCCCCGCGGCTGCCATCATGCAGGAGCAGGCGGTCGTCGGCCGCGAGCGCCGCCACCAGCAGGCGCTGGTGGAGTGCGGCGAACATCGCCTCGCCCATGGCGTTGCGCTTGCCTGGATCGGCAAGCGTGATCTCGAATCGGCGATCGGAACAGGAGCTTCGGACGAGCATGGAATGCCTTGATTCCCGACGATTCCATGGGGGTCTGCACCCTGGTCCAAATCACGGCAATTCGGGATGAATTGCGAACCACGGCCCCGCACGGGCGTAACAACCGTGTTGGAGCGTATCACCGCATGCGCTCCGGCAGTCGGCCTGAAGTCCACACACAGGCAGACGCGCATGCCCGGGCACGTGCCCGAGGCATGCGTCTTTCACATGACCCCACGCAGCACCGTCGTCCATTGCCTTGGCCGATGGCGGTGTTGTTTTCAGTCACGCGCGACTTCGGCAATGCTCGACCACCGTGCGCAGCACCGCACCGGCGGCGGCGAGCAGTTCGCGCTCGGTGATCGGCCGGGCATCCGTCGGACGAAGCACGTGCTGCGCCTCGAGCTGCGGGACGTGGATGAAGCCGGAGATGGCGGGTGCCAGGCCGCGCGCAGCCCGCTCGAGCGAGTGGAACATCACCTCGTTGCACAGGTAGGTGCCGGCCGAGAGCGACAGTCCGGCCGGGATTCCTTCGGCGCGCACCGCGTCAACGATGGCCCGCACCGGCAGCGTGGCGAACCGAGCGTCGGCCGCATCGGCGACCACCGGCGAATCCTCGGCGAAGGCACCGGAGTTGTCGGCGATCCGGTAGTCGCGTAGGTTCACCGCCACGCGCTCCACGCTGACCTCGCCTCGGACGTGCGCCTCGCCGAAGTGGATGGCCACATCCGCGGGAAAGGCCTCCAGCATGGCATCCAGCGCCGCCCGGGCGCTGCCTGGCTCGGTTCCGCCGACCACCGGGAGCATGAGCACCCGGACCTCGGTGCCGGGGAATCGTCCGTGTGCCAGCGACTCCGCGGCCATTGCCGAAGGATTCACGGGGCTTCCGCCGAAGGGCTCGAAACCGGTCACCAGGATGCGGAGTGCGTCGGCCATGGTCCATCGATGCTAGAACTATGCGCATGAGCCTGCTTCCGGCACCGACATTGATGGCGAGTTCCCCCGTCGTGGTGGCGCTGGTGGCCGCCGTGACCGTGCTGGCAGTGGTGGGCATCTGGCTGATGGCCGTCTACAACGGCCTGGTCACGCGCCGGGTGCGCGTGCAGAACGCCTTCTCGCAGATCGACGTCCAGCTCCGGCGCCGGCATGACCTGGTGCCGAACCTGGTGGCCGCGGTGAAGGGCTACATGCAGCACGAGCGCGCCACGCTGGAGGCGGTGACGGCTGCGCGTGCCGCCGCGGTGACCGCGCAGGCGCGCGTCGGCGCGACCCCGGGTGACGCGGCGGCGACCGTGGCGCTCGCCAACGCCGAGGGAGCGCTGCAGGCAACGCTCGGCCGGCTGATGCTCGTGATGGAGCGCTACCCGGACCTCAAGGCAAGCGGCAATGCGCTCCAGCTCCAGGAGGAGCTGGTGAGCACGGAGAACCGCATCGCCTTCGCGCGGCAGGCGTACAACGATGCGGTGATGACCTACAACACGCGCCTCGCCGTGTTCCCCGACGTGCTGGTGGCGCGCCTCTTCTCGTTCGCATCGGCAGCGCTGTTCGAGGCCGAGGAATCGGCGCGCGCGCTTCCGAACGTCGACTTCTCCGCACCGGCCGCCGGCTGAGGACGGCAACGACCATGGACTTCTTCGAAAGCCAGGAACGCGCCAAGCGAAACACCTCGAGGCTGGTCGCGATGTTCGTCGTCGCGCTGCTGGCCACGATGGCGAGCGTGCACGTGCTGGTCACCGTCCTGTTCGCCAAGGGGAACTTCGCCGACGTGCGCATGCTCGGCATCTCGCTCGGCTCCGTGCTCGTCGTGGTGGTCATCGGCATGGCCGTGAAGTTCGCGCAGATGTCGCACGGTGGCCGCGCGGTGGCCGAGGCAATGGGCGGGGTGCAGGTGGACCCCGGATCCGCCGATCCGGCGGAGCGGCGCATCCTCAACGTGGTGGAGGAGATGGCCATCGCCAGCGGCGTCCGCGTGCCGCCGGTGTTCCTGATCGACGAGCCGTCGATCAATGCGTTCGCTGCCGGAAACGGCGAGCAGGACGCCGTCATCGGCGTGACGCGCGGCTGCATCGAGCAGCTCTCGCGCGACGAGCTCCAGGGCGTGATGGCGCACGAGTTCAGCCATATCTTCCACCGCGACACGCGCCTCAACATGCAGCTGGTGGCATGGCTCGGCGGGATCTTCGCCATCTCGCTGGTGGGGCGCATCATCATGCGATCCGCGCTGAGCTCCGGATCATCGCGGGGGAAGAACGACGGGAAGATGGTGGCCATCGCGCTCGGCGGCGCGGTGTTCCTGATCGGGATCGTCGGCTACTTCTTCGGCAGGATCATCCAGTCCGCGGTGAGTCGGCAGCGCGAGTACCTGGCCGATGCGAGCGCGGTGCAGTACACGCGCAATCCCGACGGCATCGCCGGCGCGCTGGAGAAGATCGCGCACGGCGCTGGCAGCCGGATCTCCGCGCCCGCCGCCGCCGAATTCAGCCACTTCTTCTTCGCCAACGGGATCGCATCGCTGTTCTCCACGCATCCGCCCCTCGAGGACCGGATCGCCCGCATCCGCGGTGCCCGCATGGTGGCGGCCGGTGTCGGTGCAGGCAGCGCTGCCGCCGTGCCGCCGGCGATCGTTCCCGACATCGTCCCGGCGGCCGCCCTGCGTGCCGCGCGTGCCGGCATGGGATCGGTGGACGCGTCGACACTCAGGCTTGCCGGCGAACTGCTGGTGGACGCGCCGGCGGCGGTGCTCGACGCCGCGCGCAATCCCTTCAGCGCACGCGCGGTGGTGTGCATGATGCTGCTGTCCGACGTTCCGTCCGAACGCGGTCGGCAGCTCCGGACGATTGCCGCGAACGACCCGAAGCTTGCCGAGGCGACGTCCTCGCTCGCGGCGTCGGCATCGATCGCGCCGCGCGAGCGGATGCCGGTCCTCGAGGTCTGCGCAGCATCGCTCACCATGCTTTCGCCTGCGCAGTACGCGCAGTTCCGCACCACGCTGGCACAGCTCATCGCCGCCGACGGCCAGGTGGACCGCGTGGAATGGACGGTGCGCGTGATCCTCCGGCACCCCGTGGAAGGCCGCGCAAGTGCACCCGCCGGCCCTGGAAAGGCGACCATGCTGGACCTTGCACTGGTGGTGAGCGTCCTTGCCTGGAGCGGCGCCTCGGACGAGGCCGCGGTGCACCGTGCCTGGCGAGCCGCCCGTGCCGCAGAGCCAGCCCTCCCGGAATCGCCGGAACCGGCACAACGCTGCACGCTGGATGCGCTCGATGGATCGCTCCGCGCCTTCGCCGGCGCAACCCCCGGGTTCAAGCGCCGGCTGGTCGATGCGTGCGTGGCATGCGCCGCGGCCGACGGACAGACCACCGTGGAGGAAGCGGAGCTCCTCCGTGCGGTATGTGCGTCGATCGGCGCGCCGATGCCGCCGGTGCGTCAGGTTGCCTGACTCGATCCGCCGGTCCGTCGCTTACGCGGCACGGGTGCGTCGCACGCGCCGTCCGGACTCGTGGCGCCAGGCCTCGAGTGCTTCGCGGAGCTGCAGCACCAATTGGTCGGCATCCCACCCGCGGGCGATGCCTGCGATGCCGGCGATGTCCGGCATGATCACGGATTCGATGGGCGGCATCTCATCCGCGGCGTTCCATGCGTCGATGGATCGCAGCGCTGCATTGAGCGCCAGGTAGATCATGGGTTCCGTGGAGAGGCCGCCGGGCAACTGCGTTGCCGGTGCCATCACCACGAAAGGAAGCGTGAGATCGCCGCTGGGGAGGATCACGGCCTCGCCGACGGGGAGTTCCGCGTCGAATTCGCACGCGATCCGCTCCTGGAGGCTGCGTTGCAGGCGGCGACCGAACCGGCGCGCGAACGCGCCATCGACCCCGGTATCGAGATAGCCGAAGCTGTTGGTCGGCGCGATCACCGCATCCGCAATGCAGCCCTCCAGGAGCGGGCCGTCGACGATTGACACGCCGGCGATGTCGCCGAGCAGTGCACGGTAGACGGTGGCGTGGGCCGCGACCTGCGAGCGAAGCTCGATGCGCACCAGGCGTGCGGGCGCAGCAGGCTGCAATCCGTTGCCGTGTTCACGATGTTCGCCGTCGCTGATTCGGTCGCACATTCCCATCACCTCCACTTGGTTGCCGTTGCCCCGGGTGGCGGTCCACACTCGCCACCCAGAGCATCAGTTGATTGACCCGATCTCCTCGAGCATCGCCTCGGTCTTTTCCTGCAGCAGGTCCTTCGCGTCGGTCACGCCCTTGACGGTGCCGCCGACGATCAGCAGGCCAACCGCTCCGAACTCGACGCTTTCCGTTCCCTGCTCGTCCCTGACAAACTTCCAGATGACTTCGTTGAACTTCATTGAACTTCCCTCTCCGGACGTACGGTCAAATCCCGCCACGGTGGGTCAAGCGCACGTGAGGGAAATGACGCGCCTTTGGCCATCTTCGCGCGGCATCGGACGAATACGCGGACCACACGGATCCCGGGCCGGGATCCGTGGTGCGGGTGGCAAGGGTTGTTCCGCGTGTGCGGCCGGAATCAGCCTGGTTGCAGGGGGTTTCAGCGGCGCCGGCGCTTGAAGGGCGCTGCTGCGGCGGGGCC